>OJLW01000061.1_pt1 | contig 58837 bp, 54 predicted proteins | sample 1597021 | NCBI WGS metagenome assembly OJLW01 (sample SAMEA3904676, study PRJEB24821) | metagenome | biome: Builtin; feature: hospital; material: surface | place: USA | collected 2013-06-03
CTCAGTGGAAGAGCGTTCCGTTCACACCGGAAAGGTCGCTGGTTCGATCCCAGCTAGGACCACAACGACACACAGCCGCCAGCTTCTGGCGGCTGTTTTCTTTTCTGGGGACCCCATTTTGGGAGGTATCAAAGGGTTAAACGACAAACAAAAGTTGGTGTGCCGGGAACTCTTTAGGGCTGCGGCCCGACTACTCTCCTAAGCGGAAACGTGAACCACACGTACCTCCGCGCGACCAAAGAATGGAGAGCCTTTTTGATGCAACGCTTCCCGTGGCGCACGCAGTGCGCTTTGGCCGCAGCCGGCGCTGTCGCAGGTCTAGCCGCGATTGGTGCCCCGACGGCACTCGCTCATGACTCGGTAATCGGTGGGGACCCGGAGAACGCATCTGTGGTCTCGGTGTTCCCGGACTCGATTACGTTGGAGTTCTCCGGGCAGCCGAAGGAGGGTTTTAATACCGTCGCGCTGTCTCGCATCAGTGACGGTGAGATCCTGTTCACTGGGGAGCCAGAATTGAATGAACGACTTGTGACTGTTGATGTCCCTGCAGAAGTGGAGGAGAATGCCGAGCCTGGCGAGTACCAGGTCGGATTCCAGATCATCTCTTCTGACGGCCACTCAACAAAGGGCCGCACGACCTTTACCTACGAGCCGACGGCCGAAGCAGACTCCGAGAGCACGGGCGACGGGGACGCGACGGTTGACGCCGCATCCGAAGACGCTGCAACGCAGGACTCCGGCATGAGCGCCGGCGTACTTATCGGCACTATCGTCGCGGTGGTCGCCGTGCTGGGCGTCGGAATCGTGCTTATCGGCCGAAAGAACAAGTAAAACCCACTCATCCCGATAGAAAATCCCGACAGAAAAGAGCAAAACATGTCTATCTCCCGTTCCACCACCGTTGCACTCGCAGCCGTGACCGTCCTGGCCCTTGGTGCGTGCACCCCGCCGAACGAGAATGATTCGACGCAAACCGAGGAGACTACCGCCGCATCCGAGTCCGCGGCCGCAGACTCCTCCGACGCAGCTGATGCCGAGGGCGAGCTGCTTGGCGACGGCGACCTCAAGCTGGAAAACGGCACCGTGCGCGCCAAGGCCGACGCAGATGCAGAAGACGGCACCGAGATGACCGCCATCTTCGGTACCATCCACAACACCTCGGATGACGAGATCACGGTTACCGGCTTCACCACCTCGCTGGGCGAGGCTTCCTACGAGATCCACGAGACCTTGGACGGCGTCATGCAGGAGAAGGAAGGTGGCATCACGATCCCCGCCGGCGGCACCTTCGAGCTGAAGCCGGGTGCCGAACACCTGATGATCATGGGCTACGCCCCGGAGATCCCCGCTGGCGACACGGTCGATGTCACCCTCGAGACCGCTGACGGCGAGGACATCGCTATCGACGGCGTCGCGGTGCGTTCCATGCTGCCGGGCGGCGAGGATTACGGCGAAGACGGTCAGCTCGCGGGCCATGGTCACATGGACCACGGCGAGATGGATCACAGCGCACACTAAAGGCACGAGTCAAAGGAGAAGTGGGTTTTAACCATGGCGGTTTCGCGACGGGGATTTCTCGCTGGTTCGGCGGGCGTGGCGTCGTTAAGCATGCTTGCTGCCTGCGCAGACGAACCGGAAGCCCCGCCGCTGCCGCTGCGGGAAGCAACCGTGGACTTCCACGGCACACATCAGGCGGGCGTGGCGACGCCTGCGCAGGCGAGCCTGAACCTCATCGGCTTCAACCTCAAAGACGGGGCCGACGAGAAAGCCGTCATGCGGCTGATGCGGCTGTGGACTGAGGACGCGCGCAGGCTGGCCAGTGGGCAGAATCCGCTGGGCAGCCTTGAGCCGGAGATGACCGCCTGGCCCGCAAACCTTACTTTTACCTGCGGCTTCGGCGAAGGTCTTTTCCGTGCGGCTGGTCTTGAAAAGCCGGAGTGGCTGCACGACATTCCGGCAATGACCCGCGACAAGCTCGACCCGAAATGGGGGCAGACCGACCTGGTGCTGCAGATTTGCTGCGACGACCCGGTGATGGGCGCGTGGGCGATGCGGCACATGACGCGCGCGGGCGTGGATTACGTGGAGACGGCCTGGGTGCAGCAGGGCTTTGTCAACGCGCACGGGGCCACGCCGGAGGGGGAGACCCCGCGCAACCTGTTTGGCCAGGTCGACGGGACGGTCAACCCCTACACTGAGGAGGAATTCGACGAACAGGTGTGGATTCCTTCCGGCCCCTTTGCCGGGGGTACCTCGCTGGTGGTGCGCCGCATCGCCATGAACTTGGACGAGTGGGAGCTTCTGGATCGGCGCTCCCGCGAGGAGTCGGTGGGCCGCACCTTGGACACTGGTGCGCCGCTAACGGGCGGGGATGAGTTCTCTGAGCCTGATTTCGAGGCTCGCGATGAATACGGGCTGCCGGTCATTGACCGCAACTCGCACATGGCGCGCGCCCGCGAGGTGGGCACGAAGATTCTGCGCCGCCCCTACAACTACAACCTGCCGCCCGAGCCGGGATCCGGCGAGCTGTCCAACGCTGGGCTCGTGTTCATGTCCTACCAGCGCGACCCGGACGAGAGCTTTACCCCGATGCTCAAGCACCTTGATGAAGTCGACCGTCTCAATGAGTGGATCACCCACATCGGCTCGGCCGTGTACTACATCGTGCCCGGCGTCGGTGAAAGCGACTACTGGGGTCAGTCGCTGCTCGAAGCCTAGGTCGCTTTTCGACGCTACGTGACCCCGCCAACCCGCAACCCCGCACAGCCGCGGGGTAGGATGTGCAACGACGTGTCGGGCCCTCTTTCGCGCCCGGCGCATGACGAACAGTGAACTTAAAGGGGTGCGCCCAGGTACGGCGGACCCCAGATGATGCGCAAAGGAGCGCCAATGGCCACCGATGTAGCCGATGTCAATGTGCAGGTAGAGTTCGAGCCCTTCGAGGTGCCAGCTGGCACCCCCGTGGGCGCGGCGATGCGCGAGCTGAACCTGCCTAACCGGGGCGACAATGCCGTCGTTGTTGTACAAAACGAGGCGGGCGAGCTGGTTGATCTCTCGCACGTGCCGGATGAGACCGCAACCTTTACGCCGGTCGCTGCCAACACGGAGCTGGGCCGCTCGGTGATTCGCCACTCCTGCGCGCACGTGCTCGCGCAGGCGGTGCAGGCGGAGTTCCCGGGCACGAAGCTCGGCATCGGACCGGCGATCGAGGGCGGCTTCTACTACGACTTCGATGTGGCTGAACCCTTTACGCCTGAGGACTTAAAGAAGCTGGAACGCCGGATGAAGAAGATCATCAAGCAGGGCCAGAAGTTTGCCCGCGGCGTCTTTGAGTCCGCTGAGGTGGCGTCGGAAAAGCTGGCGGACGAGCCTTACAAGCTTGAGCTGATCCAGGACAAGGGCAACGTGGACCCGGATTCCGACGAGGCGACCGAGGTGGGCGCCGGCGAGCTGACCTACTACGACAACGTCAACCCGCGCACGGGCGACGTCGAGTGGTTTGACCTGTGCCGCGGCCCGCACGTGCCGACCACCAAATATATCCCGGCGTTCGCCCTGACCCGGTCCTCTGCCGCCTACTGGCGCGGCGACCAGAACAACGCCGGCCTGCAGCGTGTCTACGGCACCGCGTGGGAGTCCAAGGAGAAGCTGGACGAGTACATGACCATGCTCGAGGAGGCGGAGAAGCGCGACCACCGCCGCCTGGGCAACGAGATGGACCTGTTCTCTTTCCCAGATGAGGTTGGCTCCGGCCTGCCGGTCTTCCACCCGGATGGCGGCATTGTGCGCATGGTGATGGAGGAGCACTCCCGCCAGCGCCACCTGAAGGCCGGGTACTCCTTTGTGAACACCCCGCACGTGACCAAGGGCGAGCTCTTCCAGAAGTCGGGCCACCTGGACTGGTACGCCGACGGCATGTTCCCGCCGATGCAGCTCGACGGCGAGGTCGACGAGGACGGCAACGTGACCAAGCAGGCGGTTGATTACTACGTCAAGCCGATGAACTGCCCGATGCACAACCTCATCTTCGATTCGCGCGGGCGTTCCTACCGCGAGCTGCCGCTGCGCCTGTTCGAGTTCGGTACTGTTTACCGCTACGAAAAGTCCGGCGTGGTGCACGGCCTGACCCGCGCGCGCGGGTTTACCCAGGACGATGCGCACATCTACTGCACCGAGGACCAGCTGGAAGAAGAGCTGACCAGCGTGCTCGAGTTCATCATTTCGCTGCTTCAGGACTACGGCCTGGACGACTTCTACCTCGAGCTGTCCACCAAGGATCCGGAGAAGTACATCGGGGATGATGACATCTGGGAGCGCTCCACCAACATCCTGCAGTCGGTGGCGGAGAAATCGGGCCTGGAGCTGGTTCCGGACCCGGCGGGTGCCGCGTTCTACGGGCCGAAGATTTCCGTGCAGGCGCGCGACGCGATCGGCCGCACCTGGCAGATGTCCACGGTGCAGCTCGACTTCAACCTGCCGGAGCGCTTCAACCTGGAGTACACCGGCCCGGATGGGTCGAAGACCCGCCCGGTGATGATCCACCGCGCGCTGTTCGGCTCGATCGAGCGCTTCTTCGGCGTGCTGCTCGAGCACTACGCCGGCGCGTTCCCGGCGTGGCTTGCACCGCGCCAGGTGATGGGTATCCCGGTCGCCGACGAGTTCGCCCCGCACCTCGACGCGGTTGTGGGCAAACTCCGCGAGGCGGGCATTCGCGCAGAGGTCGACCACTCCGATGACCGCATGCAGAAGAAGATCCGCACCCACACCACCGGCAAGGTGCCGTTCATGCTCGTGGCAGGTGCACGCGACGTGGAGGCGAACGCGGTGAGCTTCCGCTTCCTCGACGGCACCCAGGTCAACGGTGTGCCCGTCGACGAGGCCGTGGCGCTGATCATCGACTGGGTCGAGGCCAAGCGCAACGAGCAGCCGAGCGAGGAAGCCATTGCGGCCCGCCGTGGGAACTAACGGCGAGGGTGCCGGCAGCGCCGGCAGCGCTGCTCAGGCCGCGGCAGGCGACTACGTCGACAGCGGTGCGGGCGATGCGGACCGTTTGCAGCGCCTGTGGGCCCCGTACCGGTCCAACTACATCGCCACGGCACCGAAGCGCAGCACGGACCCCTTCGTGGACATCCCCAAGGGCAGTGACGAGGACGGGCTGATCATCGCCCGTGGCGAGACGGTCTACGCCTTGCTCAATCTGTACCCGTACAACGCGGGCCACCTTATGGTGGTGCCGTACCGTAAGGTCGCTGAGCTCGAGGCATTGACTGACGAAGAGACCGCGGAGCTGATGGTCTTTGCCAAGCGCGCGGTGCGCACGCTCAAAGCCGTGTCCACGCCGGAGGCGATCAACGTTGGGCTCAACCTGGGCAAGGCGGCCGGCGGCTCGGTGGGCGACCACCTGCACCTGCACGTCGTGCCGCGCTGGGCAGGCGACTCGAACTTCATGACCGTCATCGGCGGTACGAAGGTGCTCCCACAGCTGTTGCGCGAGACGCGCCAGCTGCTTGCCGACGCCTGGCCCGGCCCCCAGCCAAACGATAAAGGAGACAGCGATGCTTAGCGTGCACGGGCGCAAGCCCGCGGCCGTCGTGGTCAAGCCTGTGGCGCAGGCGCTTCTGCGCGTGGGGCTGACGCCAAACGTGACAACACTGGTGGGCACCGCAGCCACGGTTGTCGCCTCGGTCGTCCTCATCCCTGCTGACTATTTGGTGTGGGCCGCGCTACTGAGTATCTTCTTCGCCGCCTTCGACATGGTCGACGGCACGATGGCCCGTCTCTCCGGCGGCGGTACCGCCTTCGGCGCCACGCTGGACGCCAGCTGCGACCGCATTACCGACGGCGCGCTGTTTGCCGCCATCGCCATGTGGCTGGTCTATGTGGATCATGCGCACCCCGCGCACGTTGCCGCCTGCCTGGCGGTGCTCGTGCTGTCGCAGGTGATCAGCTACATCAAAGCCCGCGGCGAGGCTGGGGGCTTACGCATCGTCGGCGGGCTGATCGAGCGCCCCGAGCGGCTCATCATCGCCGTAGTTGGGCTGCTCCTTGAGGGCTTCGGCGTGGGCGGTGCCGTCGTGGTGTCCCTGTGGGTCTTGCTTGTCGGCTCCGCCATTACCGTGGTGCAGCGCCTCATCTTCGCGGCTCGCGACCCGCAGTCCGCGGAGCGTCTCGCACCACCGCCGGGGGCGTAGATGGAACGCATCGATCTGGCGACTGCGGGCTACCTGGCGGGGTGGAAGCTCGTCGGCAAGCTGCCCGCCGGGTGGACCGCCGCAATGTTCGCGAGCGGCGCGGACGCCTTGTCCCAGCAGGGGGAAGGGATGGAAATGCTGCGACGAAACCTCACCCGAGTCGTCAGCCCGACCAAGGTGACGCGGGCGCTGGTACGCGACGCGACGCGCTCCTATGCGCGCTACTGGCACGAGGTCTTCCGCCTGCCACAGCTCGCGGGCGAGCAGCGACTTATGCGCGAGCTCGACGCCGGTGTTGAGGGCCGGGCACACATCGACGCCGCACTGGACAAGGGTAGGGGCTTGATCCTGACGCTCCCGCACAGTGGTAACTGGGATATGGCGGGGATGTGGCTTGCGCATCACTACGGGGGTTTCGCCACCGTGGCCGAGCGAGTCAAGCCAGAAGCCTTGTTTGACGCCTTTGTGGACTTCCGTGAGCAGCTCGGCTTTGAGGTGCTCCCGCTCACGGGCGCGGCGACCCCGCCATTTGCGCGTCTCAAGGAGGTCCTCGCAGACGGCGGCATCGTGTGCCTCATGGGCGAACGCGACCTGAAAGGAAGCGGCGTGAAGGTGCGCTTCTTTGGCGAGGGCACCACGATGCCGGCAGGCCCGGCCAAGCTCGCCATGGAAACTGACGCGCAGCTTGCGGTCGCGCACTCCTGGTATCCCGATCCTGCCGCACGGGGTCCGCGGTGGGGCTTTTCGGTCTCCGCACCCGTGGAGGTGACCACGCTCGAGGCGACCGCGCAGCGGGTGGCCGACGAATTCGCCGCAAACATTGCCCGCCACCCCCAGGACTGGCACGCGCTGCAGCCCATCTGGCCCGCCGATGCGCAGTGGCGCAACACCGCGCACCCGCGCCGTCGGCAGGCACCCGGAGGGGAGTCAGGAGGCGCAGCGTAGATGCGCATCGGCATGGTCTGCCCCTATTCCTTCGACCACCCCGGTGGGGTGCAGTCCCACGTGCTTGATCTCGCGCGCGTGTTTCGGTCTCGGGGATATGAGGTCGGGGTGCTCGGCCCAGCGTCGGCAAGCACTGCACTGCCTGAGTGGGTGACCCGCGGAGGTCCCGCCGTGCCGGTGCGCTACAACGGCTCGGTGGCGCGGCTGGCGTTTGGGCCGCAGGTGCGGCGCACCACCCGCGAGTTTCTCGCGCGGGGCAACTTTGACGTGGTGCACGTGCACGAGCCGAACTCGCCGAGCTACTCCATGGTGGCGACCGCGCTGGCCAGCGGGCCGATCGTGGCGACGTATCACACCTCGGCAACGCACTCCTACGCCCTGCGCGCCGCGCTGCCGCTGCTGCGCGCGAACCTGGAGAAGATCCACGCGGGTATCGCCGTGAGCGAGCTCGCGCGCCGCTGGCAGGTGGAGCAGGTAGGCGCGGATCCGATCGTGATCCCCAACGGAGTCGACACTGCGCAGTTTCGGCGCGCTCGCGTCCCACGCGACCCGGCGGCACCGGTGGAGATCGTCTTCCTCGGCCGTCTCGACGAGCCACGCAAGGGGCTCGACATCTTCCTGCGCGCAATCGCGCTACTCGACGCCCCCGTGCGCGTCACCGTCATCGGCTCCGGCCACCACATCACTGCGGTCGAGGGCGTGGACTTCGTCGGTGCGGTCAGCGACGAGGAGAAGGCGCGCATCCTCGGACGCGCCGACATCTACGTCGCGCCGAACACATCAGGGGAGTCCTTTGGCATCGTGCTCGTCGAGGCGATGGCAGCGGGCTGCGCCGTGGTGGCCAGCGACTTGGAGGCGTTTGCGCGAGTCTGTGACGCAGACTCGGCGACACCCGCCGGAGCACTTGTGCCGGTAGGCGATCACGAAGCACTTGCGGCGACGCTGCGCAGACTCGTGGCCGATCCGCACGCGCGAGACGAACTCATTGCGCGCGGCAGTGCGCGTGCGTTGGAGTACGACTGGGATACCGTGGCGGATCAGATCATGACGGTCTACGAAACGGTCGTGGGCGCGGCCAACGTGAAGGGGAAGTAAGCAGTGACGGTGGTGTGGGTCATTGTCGCAGTCGCGGTGACGCTGTTCGCCGCGTGGGCGTATTTCACAGCGCAGCGCTTAGACCGGCTGCACACACGCTTGGATCGCTCGCGCGAGGCGCTGCAGGCTGCGCTGGATCGTCGCGCTGCGGTGGTGGCCGCGGTCGTACCGCAACTACGGGAGCGTGCGCGTGCGATCGAAGAGGTGCGACTCGACGCACGCGACGTCGATAGCCGCCTCGAGCTCGAGCGCACTTTTGCCGCAGACCTTGTGGCGTTCACGGAAGAGGTGGAGGAGCTTCAAGCACCGGAAGTGCGCCGGGAGCTGCAGGACGCGCAGACACGCGTATTTCTCGCGCTGCGCTTCTATAACGAGGCGGTCTCCGACACGCGCGATTTACGCCTGCGCCCACTGGTGCGCGTGCTGCGACTCGGCGGCACCGCGGCCCTACCCGAATACGCCGCGCTCGAAGAACTGGAGTTGAACTAAACAGCTGGGCCGTGAGCGCGTAGTGTGAGGTGGCATGCACCACGATTTGCCAACTTCTGCGTCCCAGCCCACCTACATTCAGCGGATCCTGGATCTCGAGCGTATTGACAAGAACATCTACCGCGGTGCGGCGATGCACTCGGAGAACTTCGTGCGTACCTTCGGCGGCCACGTTGCCGGGCAAGCGCTTGTCGCGGCGACCCGCACGATTGCAGATGACAAGCACGTGCATTCCCTGCACGGCTACTTCTTACGGCCCGGCGACGCCAACGAGGCTACGGTCTACCGGGTTGGTCGCCCGCGCGACGGTCGTAGCTTCGCCACACGGACCGTCGAAGCGGTCCAGGATGGCGAGGTGATCTTCTCCATGCAGGCCAGCTTCCACCGCACCGACGACGAGGGTCTCGAGCACTCCGACGAGATGCGCGCTGTGCCAGCTCCGGAGGAGCTCGGCGACGAGGCGAGCCCGCTGAAACTCGGTCCGGGCTCGAAGCACGACCTCAACGAGTGGGATATTCGGGTTGTCCCGCAGGATCGCTACGCGCCGAACCAGTACACCCAGAGTCAGCAAGTGGTCTGGTTTCGTTCCAAGCGTCGGTTGCCGGACGAGGACACCTTCCACGCCTGCACGCTGACCTACATGTCAGATATGACGCTGCTGCATTCTTCGCTTGCGGCGCACCCGGGGCGCAAGGTGCAGCTGGCCTCGCTGGATCACGCGGTGTGGTTCTTGCGTCCTTTCCGTGCGGACGATTGGCTGCTCTACGACCAGATTTCGCCCTCGGCGCACGCTGGTCGCGCGCTCACGCACGGGCGCATTTTCGACCGCGCGGGCAACCTCGTTGCTGTGGTGGTGCAGGAAGGGCTGACGCGGAACTTGCGCGAGGGAGCGACTGCTGTGCCGGAGAAATAGGCGCGGTCGACCAGTCAAAGGGGGGTGCGCGGCGCAGGGCACGTATAATCGTCAAAGTTCATCCTCCAGCGACGAAAAGGGGTGCCATATGGCGGGCCACTCAAAGTGGGCTACGACGAAGCACAAGAAGGCTGCGAACGATGCAAAGCGTTCGAAGCTGTGGGCGAAGCTGATTAAGGATATCGAGGTGGCTGCCCGTACCGGCGGCGGCGACCCGGCAGGTAACCCCACGCTCGACGACATGATTAAGAAGGCCAAGAAGGCCTCCGTGCCGGGCGACAACATTGAGCGCGCCCGCAAGCGCGGCTCCGGTGAGGAAGCCGGCGGCGCGGACTGGGAGTCCGTGATGTACGAGGGCTACGGCCCGAACGGCATCGCGCTGCTCATCGAGTGCCTGACCGATAACCGCAACCGCGCTGCCACCGAGGTGCGCACCGCGATGACGAAGAACGGCGGCAACATGGGTGACTCCGGTTCGGTTGCATACATGTTCAAGCGCACCGGCATCGTCACCGTGAAGAAGGGCGAGCTCACCGAGGACGACATTCTTATGGCGGTGCTCGACGCCGGTGCCGAGGAGGTCAACGACCTGGGCGAGGAGTTCGAGGTTGTCTGCGAGCCGACCGACGTGCAAGCGGTGCGCGACGCGCTGAAGGACGCCGACATTGAGGTCGAGGGGGCTGACCAGGACTTCCGCGCCGACATCGAGGTCGAGGCGGATCTCTCCGCGGCCAAGAAGACGCTGAACCTGATTGATGCGCTCGAGGACGCGGACGACGTGCAGAACGTCTACACCAACATGAGCATCTCCGACGAGGTTGCCGCGCAGCTGGACGACTAGTTCCCGCTCGCGCCGATGCGTTCGGTGCCGATATGCCCCGCCGTGGGTCGCGTGTAACGCGGTGTCTGCGGCGGGGCTTCGCGCTGTAGCGCCACCTATGGTAGAACATGTGTGTTAGTAGGTTGTCCGTGTGTGGGAGGTAAGGCATGCACCTTGAGGGGCTGCGGGTGATGGGCGTTGACCCGGGGTTGACCCGGTGCGGCCTGTCCGTGGTGCAGGCCGGGCGTGGCAGGCAGATCTTCCCTATCTCGGTGGGGGTGGTCCGCACGCCCTCGGACGCGGAGCTGGGCGAGCGGCTCCTGCGGCTCTCCCGCGCAGTGGGGGACTGGATGGACGAGTACCGCCCTGATGTTGTGGCGATGGAACGAATTTTTGAGCGCGGCAATGTGTCCACGGTGATGCACACCGCGCACGCCGTTGGGGTGCTCGTGCTCGCTGCTGCGGAGCGAGACATTCCGGTGCACATGTACACGCCCTCCGAGGTGAAGAAGGCGATCTCCGGTAACGGTCGTGCCGATAAGAAGCAGATGACGGCCATGATTACGCGTATCCTGGGCCTTTCGGAGCCGCCGAAACCAGCTGACGCGGCGGACGCGCTGGCCATCGCGGTGTGTCACTGCTGGCGCGCGCCGCTTCTCGCGCGTAGCGCGCAGGCACAGCGGTTGCAGCAGGCGCAGCGGGCAGCACAGGTAGGGAAGTGAAGGAGTACAGCATGATTGATTCGCTCAACGGAGAGGTCATCTCGATTGGGCTTGACCACGCGGTCATTGAGTGTGCGGGCGTGGGCTATCGCCTCCTGGCCAGCCCGCCGACGTTGGCCACGCTTTCTCGCGGCGAAAACCGCCGTGTGCTGACGTCCATGGTGGTCAAAGACGATGGGGTGACGCTCTACGGGTTCTCGGACGACGAGGCACGCGAGATGTTTCACCGCCTGCAAAGCGTCACTGGCCTGGGCCCGAAGCTTGCGCTTGCTTCCCTTTCCGTATTCGGCGCGGGCGAGCTCGCGGGCTTGATTTCTGAGCAGGACACGAAGCGGATCCAGACGATTCCCGGTGTGGGCAAGAAGATGGCCGAGCGCATTGTGCTTGAGCTGAAGGACAAGATGGCTGGCTTCGCCACTGACCAGGAAGTAACGCCGGCTCCCGCGGCGAAGTCTTCGCTGGCCACCGAGCAGGTGGTCGAAGCGCTCATCGGGCTCGGCTTCCCGGAGCGCAGCGCGCGGCCCACCGTCGATCGGGTAGTGGATGCGAACCCCGAGGCGCAGACCTCAGCGCTGCTGCGCGCCGCGCTGACCGAGCTAGGAAAGAAGTAGCCGCTCATGTCGGATGTGGAGAAAACAGAGTTCAGCCTCCCGGAAGGCATGTCGCGGCCGAGCAATTCGCTTATCGACGCGACGTCGCAGCCCGAGGAGCGCGACGCCGAAAAATCGCTGCGCCCGAAGTCTATCGAGGAGTTCATCGGGCAACCCAAGGTTCGGGAGCAGCTGAGCCTGGTGCTCGCCGGTGCCCGGCGCCGTGAGGTCACGCCGGACCACATCTTACTCTCCGGCCCGCCCGGCCTGGGTAAGACGACGATGGCGATGATCATCGCGCAGGAGCTGGGTACCTCGCTGCGGATGACCTCGGGCCCAGCACTTGAGCGCGCCGGCGACCTGGCGGCCATGCTGTCGAACCTGATGGAAGGCGACGTGCTCTTCATCGACGAGATCCACCGCATTGCGCGCCCGGCGGAGGAGATGCTCTACATGGCGATGGAAGACTTCCGCATCGACGTGATCGTGGGCAAGGGTCCGGGCGCGACCTCGATTCCGCTGGAGATCCCGCCCTTCACACTCGTCGGGGCCACCACGCGCGCCGGCATGCTCACCGGCCCGTTGCGCGACCGTTTTGGCTTCACCGCGCAGATGGAGTTCTACGAGGTGGACGACCTTACGCGCGTGGTGACCCGCGCGGCGACAATCCTCAACGTCAATATCGACGACGATGCTGCCGTCGAGATCGCCTCGCGCTCGCGCGGCACGCCACGCATCGCCAACCGCCTGCTGCGCAGGGTGCGCGACTGGGCGGATGTCAACGGCGACGGGCACGTCGATCTGGCCGCGGCGCAGTCCGCGCTAGCGGTTTTCGACGTCGACGAGCGCGGACTCGACCGGCTGGATCGAGCAGTGCTGGATTCGCTCATCCGTGGGCACGGCGGCGGTCCAGTAGGTGTGAACACGCTCGCCATCGCGGTGGGGGAGGAACCCTCGACCGTCGAGGAAGTCTGCGAGCCCTACCTGGTGCGCGCGGGGCTGATGGCGCGTACCGGTCGCGGGCGTGTCGCGACCGCTGCCGCCTGGGACCACCTGGGCATGACCCCGCCGCCCGAGGCACCAGGACAGCTGAACTTGATGTAGGGAACCGTTGGCCGTACAGGCCACTATGCAACAATGGGGCGCATGGATTTCCTCATGATTCTCGTTGTCCTGCTCATCTTCCTGCTGCCCTCCATGCTGATGATGCGTGGGCAGAAGAAGCGCCAGCGCCAGGTTCAAGAGATGCAAGCCTCGATTGCTCCGGGCGACAAGGTGGTCAACGTCGCCGGTTTCCACGCCACTGTGGTGGAGCACAACGGCGACAACCTGCTCGTTGAGCTCGCCCCCGGCGTGCAGGTCACGATGGAGACCGCCGGCGTGATGAAGCGTGTGGAAGACCCCGCAGCACCGGCATCGGCAGCCGAGCCCGCCCCAGGCGAGACCGAGCAGGAGCGCTAAACAGCACGAGTCACACCTGAGAATTTTTCAGGGACCACGTGGCCGACCGCGTAACTACGCGCACCATGCCGTAGCATAGATGCGTTGTGCGCAAGGCGCAGAACCATTCATCGGATCAATTAAGGAGTCAGCGTAAGTGTCGTCACACACTCGGCGTTCCGGCGATCTGAGGTCCAAGCGGACATGGCCAGGCAAGGCCTTGGCGTTGTTCCTCCTCATCGTCATAGGCGTGTACGCATTAGTCTTTTTCACCGGCGATAAGTCGGCGACGCCGAAGCTCGGCATCGACCTCCAGGGCGGTACCCGAGTCACGCTGGTGCCGCAGGGGGAGGAGCCGACCCGCGAGCAGCTGGACGACGCCAGGCGCATCCTGGAAAACCGCGTCAACGGCATGGGCGTTTCCGGCGCGACCGTCGTGGTGGACGGCAACACGATCGTGATCACCGCCGCTGGCGACGACACCTCGGAGGTCCGCAACATTGGGCAGACCTCGCAGCTGCTGTTCCGCCCCGTGATGGAACCGCCGCAGCCGGACGCCGCAGCGATTGCCCCCACGTTGCTGGAGACCGCAAACGAGTGGGTCAAGTACGGCGTGATGACCAAGGAGCAGGCGCAGGGCGTGCTGGACCAGGCCGTCCAAGCTAACCAGCCCGAGGGCGAGAACGCGCCCCAGGGGCCGAAGGTTGACGCGGAGCCCCTGCCGGAGCCGGAGGGCCCGGTGGAGGCCGCCGAGCGTCGTCAAGAGGCGACGGAGGTACTGCGCGAATCCCGCCAGTCGGAGGATCCGACCCAACAGTTCGCCTCCATGATTCTGCTCTCGGGCGTTTGCGCCAGCCAGGATGTTGACCCGTTGGCCGGCACGGACGCGGAGGACCGCCCGCTGGTGGCCTGTGACTCCAACTCGGGCCAGCCTCTACTGCTTGATCAGGTGCCGCTGCTGCAGGGCGTGACCGACGAAGACGGCCCGCGCCTCACCGGCGAGCAGATCGACACTACGCGCCCGATCTCCGGCGGCTACAACCCGCAGTCTTCCCAGATGGAGATCAGCTTCGCGTTCAGCCAGAGCGGCGACGTGAACGGTTCCTCCACCTGGGCTGCGCTGACCAGCGAGATGATCGGCAAGCAGATAGCCATCACCCTGGACTCCCAGGTCATCTCCGCGCCCGTGATCCAGGGCGCAACCCCGGTCGGTTCTGCCACCGCGATTACCGGCGATTTTACCCAGGAAGAGGCCGAGGGTCTGGCGAACAACCTACGTTACGGCGCGCTGCCGCTGTCGTTCGCAGGTGAGAACGGCGAACCGGGTGGCACCGCGATGACGGTGCCGCCGTCACTCGGCCTTGCATCCCTTCAGGCTGGCCTCTACGCAGGCTTGGTGGGTCTTGCCCTGGTCGCCCTGTTCGTCTTTACCTACTACCGCCTCTACGGCCTGATCTCGCTGGCCACCCTGGCAGTGGCTGGTGTGCTGGTGTACGGCGCGCTCGTGCTGCTGGGCCGCTGGATCGGCTACTCGCTCGACCTGTCTGGCGTGGCGGGTCTGATCATCGGTATTGGTACGACCGCAGACTCCTTCGTGGTGATTTACGAGCGCATCAAGGATGAGGTGCGCAAGGGCAAGACCTTCCGTTCTGCCACGGCTTCTGGTTGGGATCGCGCGAAGGAAACCGTCGTGACAGGCAACATGGTCACGCTCATCGGCGCGGTGATTATTTACTTCCTCGCCGTGGGTGACGTGAAGGGCTTCGCCTTTACCATGGGCCTGACCACCATCTTCGACCTGTTGGTGACCTTCCTGGTCACCGCGCCGCTGATGGTGCTGGCCTCGCGGAGCAAGTTCTGGTCCAAGCCAGGCGTCAACGGGATGTCGAAGGCTTTTGCCACCGGTGCCGCGGTGCGGGCTGGGGAAGCGGAAGAACGTGAGGCGGTGGGCGTCGAAAAGCGCGAGCGCGTAGACGCCGTAAGCGGCCACGAAGCTGAGGAGAAGTAAACATGACTAACGCTACTCTCACCGACGCCGCCGAGCACCGCTCGGAGCGGCTGCACACCGGCTACGGCGTGATCGACTTCGTCGGGCGCCGTAAGCTGTGGTACTCGATCACCGTCGGGCTCATCGCGATTGCTGTGGTCGCGATGCTCGGCCGCGGCTTCAACCTGGGCATTGACTTCGAGGGCGGCACGAAGATGTCGATGCCTGCCGACGAGCTTGTCGCCGAAGAAGTCGAAGCAACCTTTATTGACGCCACTGGGGTCACTCCGGAGCTGACCCAGATCGTGGGCGCGGGCGACGCGCGCACGCTGGAGATCAATTCCGAGCACCTCACGCAGGAGCAGATTGACCAGGCACGCCAGGCGATCTTCGAGGAGTACCACCCGAAGGATGCCAACGGCGAGGTCTCCGCGAACGCGATCGGTGACTCGACGGTGTCCGAGTCCTGGGGCGACACGATTACCCAGCGCATGCTGCTCGCAATGCTCGTGTTCATTCTGGCCGCAGCGGTCTACGTGGCGCTGCGCCTGCAGCGGCAGATGGCCGCCGCGGCGCTGCTGGCACTCGTGGTGGACGCGATCTTGATCATGGGCTTTTACGCCCTGTTCGGGCTGGAGATCACCCCGGCGATGATCATCGGTCTGCTCACCGTGCTGACCTTCTCCCTCTACGACACGGTCATCGTGTTTGACAAGGTCAAGGAAAATACCTCCGGCATTCTGGATTCGCGCAGGTCTACCTACGCGGAGCAGGCCAACCTGGCGGTAAACCAGACGGTGATGCGCTCGATTTCTACCTCGGTGATCTCGGCGCTGCCGATCATCGCGCTGATGATCGTCGCCGTGTGGATGCTCGGCGTCGGCACGCTGCGCGACCTTGCGGTTATCCAGCTCATTGGTGTGATCGAGGGCGTGATCTCCTCGCTCTTCCTTGCCACTTCGCTGCTGGTGACCTTCGTGGAGCGCAAGCCTTCCATCCGCAAACACAACGCTGCCGTTGAGGCTTTCCGCAACGGGGAGGACTCCGAAGAAGACGTCGAGGACGAGGCCGCTGGCAAGCGCACCGTTGCTTCCGTGAGCACCCCGGCCGGGCGCGCGCCTGCGCCGAGCGCCGCGCCGGAGCAGCCGCGTGGCGAGTCCTCCGGCTCCGCGACGTGGAGACCGGGACGCTAGGCGAGCGGTTTTGGTTTCGTTGAGAGGCGAAGGATCAGTGATGGCTGAACGAACTCCGCGCGTGCTTGCGGCGGTGCTGACGGCGAGCGCCCTCGCGCTGGCCGGATGCAGCACGCTTGGCGACGACAACGGGCAGCTGGACGACGAGCACTTCGGATACCAGGTATCCGGACCGCTGCTGACCACCAACGCGGCGTCGCTGCAAGGCGCGTCCACGCAGGCACAGCGGCTTTCGGGCCGCCTGTACCCGGGCGTGTTCGTCCCCGGTCCGGGCGGGGAGATGATCCCCAATACGGACCTGGTCAAGGCACAAGCGTTGCCTGGTGCGCAGCGGCGCGTAAGCTACACGCTTTCCGACGCGGCCGTCTTCTCCGACGGCACACCGGTAACCTGCGCCGACTACCTGCTCACCTTCACGGCCGGCCAGTTCCCGGAGCTCTTCGGCGCGCACCTGCCGCTTTTCGACGACACCGAGTCCCTCCAATGCACCCCCGGAGCCAAGACATTCACCGTGGTCTTTAAAGAAGGTCGCGGGGATCGCTGGCGTGGCCTTTTCGACGCAGGTACAGTCCTGCCTGCTCACGCGGTGGCCAAGAAGGCAGGTATGAGCGAGGAAGAACTCGTCGACGCCCTGCACTCCTTGGATCCGGCACGGATCGCGCCGATTGCCAAGGTGTGGCGCACCGGCTTCGATTTCGCGGAGTTCGACCCTGAGCTGCAGGTCTCTTTCGGCCCCTACGTGATTGAGAGTTTCGGCGAGCAGGGTGAGGTGAATCTGGTCGCCAACGAGCACTACTACGGCGACCAACCGCAGGTCGAACGCCTTGTGGTGTGGCCTGGCTCTGCCGACAGTGCGCAGCTCTACGAGCACGACGCGCTCAAGGTCGCGGACTTAGACGAGCCGGACCCCGAGTGGTTCGACGTGAACGCGGAGAACAACCGGATCGATCTGACCACTGTGCACGGCGAGCTTACCGAGGTGCTCACGTTCCCCGACGTCGGCCCGTGGGCCGAGCCGGCGCAGCGCAAGGCACTGTCGCGGTGTCTCGATCCACGCGCGGTAGCGCAGGCCTCCGGCGAGCTCGCCGGGGTAGAGGTGCCGGTTGCCCCGGTACACGTGCTGCAGCAGGACGACCCGCTCTATGGGCGCGTGATCGACGTTGCCACTCCGAACCTGGACGTGGACATCGCGGCGGCATCTCGCATCTCCGGCGCGGAGGTCCGCATGGCGTACCCCTATCCCAACGCGCGGCATGCGGCGATGGTGGAGTCCATGCGGCGCACCTGCGAACCAGCCGGGATCACGATTATCGACGTGACCGAGTCGGGCAAGACGCTCGCGGACCTGCCGCACGCTACCCTCGATGACCAGGGGAACCCTGGCTATTCCGAGGGCAACATTGACGTGTTGCTGCGACCGGTTGACCCGATGAAGGAATACCCGGCAGCTGACAATAGGGCGGCTAACGTAGGTACCCTGCGTGCGCAGGAGAAGGCGCTGTGGGAACAGCTGCCTTCGCTACCGCTGGCCACCCAGCCGCGCACGTTTGCTGTGCACCGGGGCGTGGCCAATGTGGTGCCGTACGCGGGCATGAACGGTATCAGTTGGAACATGGACCGCTGGCGTATGTTGGCTAAGGACGATATTCCGCCCGCACCTGATCAAGGGTGACGCGAAGTGCTCGCCCTGCTAATGCACTGACGAAGATTCTCAAGCAAAGGTTTCGCTGACATGGCTACACACCCCACCCAGTACTCTTCCGCGCAGGAGGCTTTGGCGCATAAAGTGCGCCGCGTGCCCGATTTCCCATCTGAGGGCGTGCTCTTCGAGGACCTCACGCCCGTGCTCGCCGACCCGGCGGCGCTCCACGCGGTCATCCGCGAGATGGCCGAGGCCAGCCAGGACCTCGGCGCGGACCTGATCGGCGGGCTGGACGCGCGCGGGTTCTTACTGGGCTCCGCAGTGGCCTTCGACATGGGCCTGGGAATTCTTGCGATCCGCAAGAAGGGCAAGCTGCCGCCGCCAGTCATTACACAGGAGTACGAGACTGAGTACAGCACCGCAGCACTGCAGATCCCCGCTGACGGTGTGGATCTGGCGGGCAAGAAGGTCGTGCTTGTCGACGACGTCTTGGCCACCGGCGGCACCCTGGTTGCCGCCACGAATCTCATCGAGCACGCCGGCGGTGAGGTCGTGGGTTACGTGGTGGTGCTTGAGGTAGAGGGCCTGGGCGGCCGGGAGAAGTTGGCTGGTGCGCCACTTGTCGTGCTTGATGACGGGCACCGGGTCAACGGCTAGTATCGTTGCAATAAGTTCCCATCCGCTCTTTGATGGAGGATTGCGTTGACGCACGAGAAAACACCCAAGCGATCGGGGCAGACCGTGCGCAGCGTGTCGGCACGCCTTGCACGTTCACTCACGGGCGGCGGTAAACCGAAGATTAACCCGGTGCTGGACCCGCTGCTGTCTATCCACCGGCAGTACCACCCGAAGGCGAAAGTCGAACTGCTCAACCGTGCCTACGAGACGGCGGAGCGCCTGCACGAGGGCGTAATGCGCAAGTCGGGGGACCCCTACATCACCCACCCGCTGGCCGTGGCCACGATCTGCGCCGAGATCGGCATGGACACCACGACCGTGGTGGCTGCCCTGTTGCACGACACCGTCGAGGACACCGACTACTCGCTTGAGGAACTCACCAACGACTTCGGGCCTGAAGTCGCCCGGCTTGTCGACGGGGTGACCAAACTGGACAAGGTGGAGATGGGCCACGCTGCGGAGGCCGAGACCATCCGCAAGATGATCGTGGCGATGGCGAAGGATCCCCGCGTCCTGGTGATCAAGGTCGGGGACCGCCTGCACAACATGCGCACGATGCGCTTCTTGCCGCCGGAGAAGCAGGCGAAGAAGGCACGCGAGACGCTCGAGGTCATTGCCCCGCTGGCGCACCGGTTGGGCATGGCGTCGGTGAAGTGGGAGCTGGAAGACCTCGCCTTCGCTATCTTGTACCCGAAGAAGTACGAGGAGATCGTGCGCCTTGTCGCCGACCGCGCACCCTCGCGCGACCGGGCGCTGAAAGAGCTGACCGAAGAAATCCAGGCGGAGCTGAAATCCAACGGCATTGAAGCCGAGGTGATGGGGCGGCCGAAGCACTACTGGTCGATTTACCAGAAGATGGTGGTGCGCGGCCACGAGTTCAACGAGATCTTCGACCTGGTGGGCATCCGCGTGCTGGTGGATAACGTCCACGACTGCTACGCGGCTGTCGGCGTGGTCCACTCGCTGTACTCGGCGATGCCGGGGCGCTTCAAGGACTACATCTCCAACCCGCGCTTCGGCGTGTACCAGTCGCTGCACACTACGGTGATGACGGACACGGGCCGCCCGCTCGAGGTGCAGGTGCGCACCCACGATATGCACTACAACGCCGAGTTCGGCGTCGCGGCGCACTGGCGCTACAAGGAGACGAAGGGCTCGCACAAGGGCAACCAGAACGAGGTCGACGAGATGGCGTGGATGCGCCAGCTGCTCGACTGGCAGAAGGAGGCCGCCGACCCGGACGAGTTCTTGGACTCGCTGCGCTACGACCTGACCAGCCAGCAGATCTTCGCCTTTACCCCCAAAGGCGACGTAATCAACCTGCCGGCGGGCTCGACTCCGGTGGATTTTGCCTACTCCGTGCACACTGAGGTAGGCCACCGCTGCATCGGTGCCAAGGTCAACGGCAAGCTGGTGGCGCTGGAGTCGGAGCTGAAGTCCGGCGACCGGGTGGAGATCTTCACCTCGAAGGACCAAAACGCCGGGCCCTCGCGCGATTGGCAGGACTTTGTGGTCTCCCCGCGGGCGAAGGCGAAGATCCGGCAGTGGTTTGCCAAGGAGCGCCGCGAGGAGCACTTAGAGGCCGGCCGCGACGCGCTTGCGGCGGAGGTGCAGCGCGGTGGTTTGCCGATGCACCGCCTGTTTACCTCGCAGTCGATGCGCCAAGTCGCGCAGCGCCTGCACTACCCGGACGTTGATGCGCTGTACACGGCGATTGGCGCGGGGCATGTGTCCGCGCAGCACGTGAGCAAGATGCTGGTGGATCTTTTCGGGAACGAGGAGGACGCCGTCGATGCGCTCACGGACCGCGCGCCAATGTCCGAGTTGGTACGCCGCGAGTCCCGTTCGTCCACGAGCGGCGTGCTGGTCCAGGGCAGCCCCGACGTGATGGCCAAGCTGGCAAAGTGCTGCCAGCCGGTGCCCGGGGACGAGATCTTCGGCTTTGTCACCCGCGGCGGGGGAGTCTCAGTGCACCGCACTGACTGCACCAATGCGGCCAAGCTGGGCGAGGAGCCCGAGCGGCTTATCGACGTTGCGTGGGCCGACAGCACCAACGCCGGCGGTGCCTCCCTGGCGACCCTGCAAGCCGAGGCGCTCGATCGCCACGGCCTGCTCGCGGAGCTGACCGGCGTGCTCACGGAGCAGAATCTTCCCATCTTGGCACTGTCCTCGCAGGCCTCCGATGACCGGATTGCCAACGTGCGCTTCACCATCGAGGTTTCCGATACGAAGCAGCTCGGTGCGCTGATGAACCAGCTGCGCAATGTCGAGGGTGTTTTCGACATTTACCGCGTGACGTCGTAAAGCGGGCTCCGGATTGTGAGTGAACTGCACATGAATTCTTGGCAACGGTGAGCTTGAATGCCGAGGAAAGTTCGTAAACATCGCCGAGGTTGCGCTGCGAGGTGACTGATTTCGGGCTAGAAAACACGTAAAGACCCCCACACCGTTTGAAGCAGAGGAGCTTTTCGTGTTTTCTTACCGTCGCCTCGGTGCCCTGGTGGCTGCCACCACGTCTACCGCACTCGTTGTCACCGCTGTGCCTGCACTCGCCGCAGAAGATGAGAAGGTGCAGATCAACGTTGCCAACTTCACGGACTTCCACGGCCGCCTTGAGGCTGGCCTGAGCAAGGACCGCGAGACCGGCAAGCTCATCCCGAAGGCGGGCGATGAGATGGGTGCGGCGAACATTGCCGGCATCATCAACTACCTGCGTGCCGAGAACGAGAACCAGCTGGTGACTACCTCCGGCGACAACCAGGGTGGCTCCGCGTTCGTTTCCGCGATCTCGGACGATGAGTACACGATGGAGTTCCTTAACGCCATCGGTACGGACGCTTCTGCTGTGGGTAACCACGAGTTTGATAAGGGTTACGACGACCTGGTCGACCGTATTGTCCCGGGCACCAAGGGCGTCCAGCTCGGCGCGAACATTTACAAGGAAGACGGCTCCCGCGAGATTGACCCGTACCGCATCGTCGAGGTCGAGGGCGTGAAGGTCGCACTGGTGGGCACCACCTCGAACCTGACCAAGAGCAAGTCCAGCCCGGACCACGTCAAGGGCCTGAACATCACCGACTCTTCTGAGGAAGTGAACAAGGAGGCCAAGAAGCTCAAGGATGAGGGCAAGGCTGACGTGGTCATCGCCCTGATCCACGACCCGGTCGATACGGGCGCTCCCAAGCTCGATCCGGAGTACGTGGACTTCATGTTCGGCGGCGACAGCCACGTAAACGTGGTCGACACCGAGGCGGAGGTGCCGAATGCGCAGTCCTGGGAGTACGGCAAGGTCGTCTCTGACCTGGGCTTTACCTACAACAAGACCACCGGAGAGATCGAGGATCTCAAGGTGGACCAGTACAACGCCGAGACCTTGATCGAGCTCGATATCGCGCCGGATGCCGAGGTGGAGAAGCTCGTGGAGAAGGCTCGGGAGAAGGCCGGCGAACTGGGCCAGCAGGTCGTTGCGACGGTCGAAGATACTTACCTGCGAGGCTCCAACCCGGGCGCGAAGACTGGGTCCAACCGCGGTACCGAGTCCACCGCGAACAACATGCTCGCCCAGTCCGCGCTCGTGGCGTTGAACGCGTCACTGGAAGAGAAGATCGACCTGGGCATCATGAACGCCGGCGGCGTACGCGCTGACCTGCCCGCGGGCGAGGTGACCTACCAGCAGGCCTTCGAGGTGCAGCCCTTCGGCAACGACATCTCTGTGGCCACCCTGTCTGGCAAGGCAATCAAGCAGGCGCTGGAGAACCAGTGGCAGACAGAGGAGGACGCGGTAAAGTCGGGCCGTCCGCGCCTGGATATGGGCCTGTCCGACAACGTGTCGTACACCTACAACCCGGAAGCTGCCCGCGGTGAGCGCATCACCTCGATCACCATTGACGGCGCACCGCTGGAGGACGACAAGGACTACCGCGTTGCGGCGTCCTCCTTCCTCCTGGGTGGCGGCGACGGGTTCATTGATCCGGCCGAGGTCCGCGACGAGCTCAATGTCGGCTACAACGACCTCAACGCTTTCGTGGATTACCTCACGACCGATGGAATCGGCGTGCGCAAGGGCCAGAAGGACGTCGGCGTGGTGCTGCCCGCCGAAGGCCTGAAGGCCGGCACCAAGGCTACGATCAAGCTCAGCTCGCTGAACTACTCCTCGGAGGGTGAGCCGATGGCAAAGCAGGCAACCGTGAAGCTCGGCGAGACGACAGCCACCGCAGATATCGACGCGACCACGACCGAGGCGGACAACGGCCTGGGCGAGCAGGGCCGCGCGGAGGTCACCCTGGATATCCCGGCCGAGCTCAGCGGCGAGCAGACCCTGACTGTCACCACCGATGCTGGTACCGAGGTCACCCTGCCGGTGACTGTCGCAGAGGCGGATGCACAGGAGCCGGGCGAGACCCCGCAGGAGGGCAGCTCCGCTGACACCGGCACGATCTTCGGTGCGATCGCTGGTGTGCTCGCACTGCTCGGCGTGCTGAGCATCGTCTTCGCTGGTCCGATCGACCAGGTGCTTGGCCCGATCGCGAGGCTGAGCTAACGCACTTAAAGCGCAGCCGCGCTGTAATAGTGAGATAGCAACGCGCGACCGGCCCTAAAGCCTAGTGGCTTGGGGCCGGTTTTCTTTATGCCCGGTGTTTGGCAGTGGGGCAGGTATGCAAAAAGCCCGGCCGGGGCCGGGCTTTCAAGCGTGTGTTCGCTGCTTAGCGCTTACGGGCGCATGTACTTGTCCAGGAATGCGAACAGGGTACCGAGCGCGCCGATGACCGCGGTGAAGACAGCGATCCAGTCGCGGATCTCAGCCGGGGACATGTCCTTGACGGAGGAGCCGTCCTTCTTGTTCTTGTTGTTGTCGTTCTGGACGGTCGGCTTGGCCGGGTTCGGCTTCTTGGTCGCAGTGGTGGTCGGCTTGGTGGTCTTCTTATCGGCCGGCTTCGACGTGGTAGTCGTCGGAGTGGTGGTGGTGGTTTCCTGTGCCTGGACAGCGACGGCACCGGTGGACATGACAGCTGCTGCGGTTGCAGCAGCGATGAGACCCTTACGGAACTGCATCTGATTCCCTATCTTTCGGAGAGGTTCGATTTGACGTTGACTACCTTAGCCAGACGCCAAGAGATACGCAACAGTTTTGTCGGCGTTTTCGGAGGATTCCCGATATTGGAGATGAACTTTGAATGAACTGGTCAGGTGGGCCTTTGCGGGAAGTGGGAGCTTCCCGAAAGGTATCTGGGCGAGTGTGCAAAGTTGCCGTATCGCCCGGTATGCGATACTTGAATGTATCGACAGGGCTACTTCACGGTAGCGGTTTTGATCTTGACTTCCTCCGCTGGTGCGCCGTCGGTGGCACCGCCTTCAACGCCCTGCTCGGCGATCTTGTCCAGGGTCTCGAGACCTGCGTCATCGATCTGGCCAAAGTAGGTGTAGAGCGGGGGCAGAACAGAGTCGCCGTAGTTCAGGAAGAACTGGGAACCATTGGTGCCCACGCCCGCGTTCGCCATCGCAATGGTGCCGCGGTCGTAACGCTTGGGACCGTTCTGTAGCGCCATCGCGCGGTACTGTTCCTTCTCTTCCTCGGAGATGCCCTCCGGCAGCTGCAGGTCAGCGTCGTCAACCTGCTCGAGCGCCTCGTCGGTGGGGAACTCGTTGGCAAACTGGAAGCCCGGGCCGCCGGAGCCGGAGCCGGTGGGGTCACCGCACTGGAGGACCTTCAGCCCGTCGCCGGTGGTGAGGCGGTGGCACACGGAGTCGTCGAAATACTTCTCCTCGGTCAGGTGCTCGATGGCGTTGACGGTGCAGGGGGCAACGCTGCGGTCGAGTTCCATCCCGATTGGGCCTGCGCTGGTATCCAGCTCGATGTTCACCTTGCCCTCGGTGGAGACGTCCTCCTCCTGCGGCTTGGAGGCAGCCTCGCCCTGGTCTGCTTGTGGGCTGTCGTTGTATGAGCAGGACACGGTCGCCGGCAGGGCAGTGGCGCGCGCGGTGCCCACTGCCTCGTACTGCGACGCGTCGAAGGTCTCCTCGGCCTCAGTGGTTTCCGAGGTTTCCTCCTCGGCAGCGGTGACCTCTTCGTCGTCATTCTGCGTCGCGGCGAAGTAGATCGCACCGCCAACAACCATGATCACCACCGCGGACAGCGCAGCGACCGTCAGCGGCTTGGACTTTTCCTTTCGGTCGCGCGAATCCAGCTCGCGCTTGAGGTGGCGCAGCGCGTCCTCGCCGCGCTTCGCGTTGTCAGTGGTGGGTGTGTTGGATGCGCTGCTGTCTGCAGCACCCGAGTTCTCAGCCATGATGTGCTTCCTCGTCCTTGTTGTGAGTATTCAGCGCGCCCGGAGCGCACCATGAAATTCCGGTTGTTAACACTAGCAGTGTGGAAGTACCGACCCTTGCGCAGTACAGCGCGCGTCCATAGAATCGCGGCCATGGCTACCGTGACTTTTCAAGGCAATGACACTACTACTTCCGGCGAGCTGCCCGCCGTCGGCGACGCGCTGCCCAACAGCACGCTTGTCGCAGGCGATTTGAGCGAGAAGTCGCTCGCAGACTATGCGGGCAAGCGTCTCGTGCTGAATATCTTCCCGTCCCTGGACACGGGCGTGTGCGCGACCTCCGTGCGTAAGTTCAATGAGCTCGCTGCGTCCCTCGACAACACTGAGGTGCTCTGCATTTCCAAGGACCTGCCGTTCGCGCAGCAGCGTTTCTGCGCGGCAGAGGGCATCGAAAGCGTTGAAGCGCTCTCCGCGTTCCGCTCCTCCTTCGCCAAGGACTTCGGCGTTGAGCTGGAAGGCTCTCCGCTTGAGGGCCTGACCGCCCGTGCCGTGGTCGTCACGGATGCGGACCACAAGGTCGTCCACACCGAGCTCGTCTCCGAGATCACCAACGAGCCTGACTACCAGGCTGCAGAAGACGCGCTGAAGTAAGCGCCGCCCCCTTTCCCAGGGGCACCCATGGCCGCCGCGCCGTGGGTGCCCCTTTTTGCTCTGCTCCGCCTACGATGTGGCTATGAAGCTTTCCGGTTTTGCTGCAGGCCCTTACCAGACCAACTGCTTCGTCGTGTGCGGCGAGCACTCGGACGAGGCGGTCATCATCGACCCGGGCATGGGCGCGTACGAGCACGTGATGCGCATTGTCGAGCAGGCAGGCGCGATACCTGCTGCGGTGCTGCTCACCCACGGCCACCTCGACCACACCCGCGATGCGGCCCGCTTCGACGTGCCCGTCTACATCCACCCGGAGGACGAGTTCATGCTCGATGGCGGCAAGGGCTTGCCGGAAAACTCCCGCACGCTTTTCGACGCCGCGTCGATGGAGCTGCCCAAAGAGGTCCGCCCGCTTGACGACGGCACCACGCTCTCTTTCGCCGACACCACCTTCACCGTCCGTCACGCCCCGGGCCACTCGCCGGGCAGCGTGCTGCTGCTCACCGAGTACGAAGGGCAGGCCGGACCCGTGTTCTCCGGCGACGTGCTCTTCCGCGGCTCGATTGGCCGCACCGACTTCGCTAACTCCGACCCAGAGGCGATGCGGGAAACACTGCGAGGCCCGGTCTGGGGCTTAAGCGACGAGTTGGCGGTCCTGCCCGGGCACGGGCCGACCACCACGATGGGACAGGAGCGGGCGAGCAACCCATTTCTCCTGCAGGCCAACCCAGACCGCTAGACTGAGCAGTCGTGAGTGAATCGAAGAAGTCCGCAAAGTTCCAGCCGCTGTCGGCCCCGAAGGGCCTGCCGGATTACGTCCCGCCGCAGTCCGCGACCTTCCTGCGCGTCCGCGATGAGTTCGCCCGCCAGGCCCACCTCGCGGGCTACCAGCACATCGAGCTGCCGGTGTTCGAGGACACCACCTTGTTTGCCCGCGGCGTCGGCGAGTCCACCGACGTGGTGAGCAAGGAGATGTACACCTTCACCGACCGTGGCGATCGCTCGGTCACCCTGCGTCCCGAGGGCACCGCGGGTGTGATGCGCGCGGTGATCCAGCACAACCTGGACCGCGGCTACCTGCCGGTCAAGCTGAACTACTACGGTCCTTTCTTCCGCTACGAGCGGCCGCAGGCCGGGCGCTACCGCCAGTTGCAGCAGGTGGGCGTGGAGGCCATCGGTGTTGACGACCCGCTGCTGGACGCCGAGGTCATCGCGCTCGCGGACCGTTGCTTCCGTGCCATTGGTCTGCGCGGCTACCGCCTGGAGCTCAACAGCCTGGGCGATGCGCAGTGCCGCCTGGACTACCGCGAGAAGCTGCAGGAATTCCTCTTCGCCCTGCCTTTGGACGAGGAGACCCGCGCCCGCGCCGAGATCAACCCGCTGCGCGTCCTCGACGACAAGCGCGCCGAGGTCCGCGAGATGACCGCGGACGCGCCCCTGATGGTTGACCACCTCTGCGACGACTGCCGCGCCCACTTCGAGACGGTGCGCACCACCCTCGACGCGATGGGCGTGGAGTACGTGCTCAACCCGCGCATGGTGCGTGGCCTGGACTACTACACCAAGACCTGCTTCGAATTCGTCCACGACGGCCTCGGCGCGCAGTCCGGCATCGGTGGCGGCGGCCGCTACGACGGGCTGATGGCGCAGATCGGCGGCCAGGACCTCTCCGGCATCGGTTTCGGCCTCGGCGTCGACCGCGCCCTGCTCGCCCTCGAGGCGGAAGGGGTGACTCTCGAGGGCGTTGAGCGCCGCGTCGACGTCTTTGGCGTCGCGATCGGCGAGGCAGCGCAGGCGCGCATGGCACTGCTTATCGACGAGCTCCGCGCCGCCGGTCTCAGCGCCGACATGGCCTACGGTGGCCGCGGACTTAAGGGCGCGATGAAGGGTGCCGACCGCGCCGGTGCGAAGTACGCCCTCGTGCTGGGCGACCGCGAGCTGGAAAGCGGCGAAGTCGCTGTGAAGGACCTCGCCGCGCACACTCAGGAGACGGTGGAGCTGTCGGCCGCGGCGGTGCTGGAGCAGCTGCGCTAGCCAACTAGCACTCGGTGATGTTGACTGGCAGTCCGAGCTGGACTGCCAGCCCACCCATCGAGGTCTCCTTATATTTGGTCATCATGTCGCGGCCCGTTGCCGCCATGGTTTCAACGACGTCGTCGAGGGTGACGATGTTCGTACCGTCGCCAAGCTTGGCCAGGCGGGCCGCGTTGATCGCCTTCACACCGCCGATGGCGTTGCGCTCGATGCACGGCACCTGGACGAGCCCGCCGACGGGATCGCAGGTCAACCCGAGGTTGTGCTCCAGGGCGATCTCCGCCGCGTTTTCCACCTGCGCGGGTGTGCCACCGAGGACGGCGCACATGCCTGCCGCAGCCATGGAGGAAGCTGAGCCCACCTCGCCTTGGCAACCCACCTCGGCACCGGAGATCGATGCGTTAGTCTTGATGATGATGCCGATGGCACCGGCGGTGAGCAGGAAGTCGCGCGCCTGTTCCACGCCAAAAGCACCTTCGGTGAAGTCGCGGCAGTAGTGCATGACCGCGGGGATGATCCCGGCCGCGCCGTTGGTTGGGGCGGTGACCACCTGGCCGTGGGCGGCGTTTTCCTCGTTCACCGCGAGCGCGTAAAGATTCACCCACTCCATGGCGTCGAGCCCGCGGGCTGTGGACTCCTCGTACTCCGCGGTAAGCAGCCGGTGCAGGCGGTTCGCGCGGCGCTTCACGCCGAGGCCGCCGGGGAGCACGCCTTCGGTCTTCAGCCCGTGGGCGACGCACTCCTGCATGACGTCCCACACCGCGTCAAGGTGGGCGTCGAGACGCTCGCGGCCATGCAGGTGCTCCTCGTTGGCGCGCATCAGCTGGGCGATGGAAAGCCCGGTTTCCTCGCACAGCGCCACGAGCGTCTTCGCGTCGTCGAACTCGTAGGGCAATGGTTCACTTTCGCGCACCGTGGCCACGCCCGCCTCGTTCTCGTGCGCCTCCATGCCGGCGCGGTCCAGGATGAAACCGCCGCCCACCGAGTAGTACTCCGAGCGGGAGGCGATGCGGTTGCCGTCGGCGTCCCAGGCGTCGAAAATCAGGCAATTGGGGTGCTTGGACACCGGGGTGGGGTTGAACTGCACCTCGTAGTCCACCGAGCCCGCCGGGCCGCTAATCGTGCCCGTGGTGGGGATCGGCTCGCCGGGCTTCGGCGAAATATCCGCTGAAGTGGTCGTTGGCGTGTAGCCGACTAGGCCCAAAAGGGCTGCGCGGTCCGTCCCGTGGCCCACGCCGGTGGCGGCCAGCGATCCGCGAAGTTCGATGCGTACCGAGGCGGGCAATTGGCCGAGTGCCTCAATAAACGCAAGGGAAGCGCGCATCGGGCCGACCGTGTGCGAGGACGACGGGCCAATGCCAATACTGAAAAGGTCTACGACACTGACTGTGCTGTGGGGCATGCGCGCGATAATACAGACCTACGCGCCGGTGATGCAGCGGGCCTAGCCCTGCGCTCCCGTCTGCTGGCCCAGTAGCTGGCCAAGCGGCACAAACTCGTCGAGGTCCGTGCCGGAGCGGCGCGGCCGGGGCTGCGCTGACTCATCGAGCGAGTCCGCAAGTCCCGAGACAGCGCCTGTGGTTGCCACCAGTAGCTCGGCCAGCTCGCGTGCGGCGCGGTCCACGCGCCGTGTAAAGGCCGCGCCCTCGTCGCTGCCAAAGTCCTCAGTCGCGGCGAACAGTGAGGTCGGCACGACGTTTGCGCGGAGGTAGGTAAACAGCGGGCGTAGCGCGTACTCGGTGACAAGGCTGTGGCGCTGCGAACCGGCCGTAGCCGCGATGATGGTGGGCATGGCGTTGAGAGAATCGGTATGCAGGGCGTCGAAAAGCATCTTGAACAGCCCGCTGTAGCTGCCCTGAAACACCGGGGTCACGGCCACGAGGCCATCCGCGCTGGAGATGTCGCGCTTGAGCGCTTCGAGCGCGGGCGAATCCATCCCGGTGAGCATGAGCTGGGTGAGATCCTGGGCGTACTCGCGGACCTCCGCTGTGCGGACCTTAAGGTCCTCGCCGCGCGCGGTGACTTGGGCGCGCACCGCGGCTGCGATCTGATCGGCCACATGCCGCGTGGTCGAGGGAGTGGAAAGCCCAGCCCTCACGACCATCAACTGCTTCATAGTGCTCCTTTTACTTTTGACTACTCAGCAGGCGCAACGCGGAAGTGCGGCAAATCCTTCCCTTCCCGCTTCGCCTGGGTAAGCGAGGCAAACGACGGCGGATCGCTCGGCACGTGCGCGGGGCGGCGCTTCTCCATGCGGCGGCGCAGCTCAGGCACGACCTCGCGACCGAGCAGCTCGACCTGGCGCAGGGCCACCTCGAGGGGGAGCCCGGCGTGGTCGATGAGGAAAAGCTGGCGTTGGTAGTCGCCAACCCAATCGGCAAATTGCATCGTGCGCTCAATCACCATTTCTGCAGTTCCCACCGTCAGCGGCGTGTGCGCCGTGTATTCTTCCAAGCTCGGCCCGTGGCCGTAGACGGGAGCGTTGTCGAAGTAGGGGCGGAACTCGCGCACGGCCTGGGCTTCGGTATCTGCGATGTAGGTCTGGCCGCCTAGCCCCACGATGGCCTGGTCGGCGTCGCCGTGCCCGTAGGCGGCAAATCGCCTGCGGTACAGCCCAACCATTTTCGCGGTGTGCTCCTTGTTCCAGAAGATGTTGTTGTGGAAGAAGCCGTCGCCGTAGTACGCCGCCTGCTCCGCGATCTGCGGGGACCGGATCGAACCGTGCCACACGAACGGGGCTACGCCCTCCAGCGGAAACGGCGTGGTAGTAAATCCCTGCAGTGGTGTGCGGAAGCGGCCCTGCCAGGTGACATTGCGCTCGCGCCACAGACGGCGCAGCAGGTGATAGTTCTCCACCGCAAGGTCGATGCCGTCGCGGATATTCTTGCCAAACCACGGGTAGACCGGACCGGTATTGCCGCGCCCCAACATCAGATCCATGCGCCCGTCCACCAGGTTTTGCAAAAAGGAGTAGTCCTCGGCAATGCGCACCGGGTCCGTTGTGGTGATCAGCGTGGTCGCGGTTGACAGCACGATGTTTGTGGTCTGCGCGCCAATGTAGGCCAAGTGCGTCGTCGGCGCGGAAGGTACAAACGGCGGGTTGTGGTGCTGGCCGGTGGCGAAGACGTCCAAGCCAACCTCTTCCGCCTTCAGCGCGAGCTGCGTCATCGCATCAATGCGCTGCTTTTCCGTCGGTGTTTCACCGGTCGTGGGGTCGGTGGTGACATCGCCAATAGTGAAGATGCCAAACTGCATGTTTGTTTCTGCCTTTCTTGCAACGTCGTGGCCACTTAGCTAGCTGCGAGCAGGGCCGGAATCTCAGTCGCGACGAGCACCGCGAAGGGCCGCTGGCGCGGGTTGCCGTTCTCTGTGATGATGGCCATTCGCGGCAGCGCGCCGGACCCCAGCGGGGTAGTCAGGGCATCCACAGCGGCAGCGGCAGTCACGTCGCGTGGCAGGAAAACCGGCTGGTCGTGGCGTCCGGACAATTCGAGCACCTCGTTGACCGTGGCACTGCGCAGCCGGGTGTCTTCCTCGACCTCGCGCGCCACCCAGCGGGCCAGCGCGTTGGTGGTGAGCAAACCGACGCACACGCCATTGTCGTAGATAGGGAACTGCTTGTGGCCGGTCTCGCGCAGTGCGCGCAGCGGCTCGAGCACATCGTCGTCGGGGGAGAAGGTGAGCACCTTCTCCGGTTGGATGACGTCGAGCGCAAGCGCCGGGCGTAGCAACGCCTCGCGCAGCTGCTCAATTTCCGCAACCGTTTCGGGCAGCGGCTCCGCGATCGGGCGCAGGTCACGGTACTCGCCATGGGAGATCGCGTTGCGCAGCTCGGCAAACTCGATGAGCGTGTCCGCCTGGTCCCTGGTGATGACCTTCTTCTTCGCCGCCAAGTTGGTCATCCACTTGAAGGAGTCGGACTTCTTGGCGTTCAACTCATCGCGGAGAAACCCCTCGATGGCGTTAAACGCCGCCATAAAAGGCACCGCCCGATTCGGCGCGGGGGTAGGGGAGTTGGTGTCCTGCGGGTCCTTCGTGGCGCTATCCATGCCCAATAGCGTAGTTATCCCTCGGTGTAGACGCCGCGGTTGAGCGTGTCGCATGCGGCCATCTGGCCGGTGGTGTAGCCGGACATGAACGCCTCGCTGCGCTGCTCGGAGGAACCGTGCGTCCACGCATCCGGGTCGACGTCACCGCCGGACTTGCGCTGAATGTTATCGTCGCCAATCGCCTGCGCCGTCTGGATCGCCTGGTTGAGCTGTTCTTCCGTGATCGGCTCGAGCGCCGCATCCGGACCTTCGGAGGCATGCTTGGCCCAGATGCCGGCGTAGCAGTCGGCCTGCAGCTCAATTGCCACGGCGGCTGAGTCCTCGCCGGGATTCTTGTAGTCGCTCAATCCCAGGGTGCCCTCGAGCTGCTGAATGTGGTGACCCATCTCGTGCGCCGTGACGTACTCCTGGGACAACGCGCCGTCGGAACCGCCCAGCTGACCGAGCTGCTCGAAGAAGGACACGTCGAGGTAGGCGGTGGTGTCGCGTGGGCAGTAGAACGGACCCGTATCCGCCGTGGCGTAGCCGCAACCGGTGCTCACATCGCCGCGGAAGAGCGTGATGCCTGCAGGTTCGTATTCTACGTTGGCCTGGTTCGGCAGGACCTCGGACCAGACCTGGTCGACGGAGCGGGCCACGGCTTCGGCGCGGCAGTCGTCGTACTCGTTCGCGGCACCTGGAGCGTCACAGTGGCTCAAGTCGTAATCGCCCTGGCTCTGTGTGTCAGGCTGCGATCCCGAGCCGCCGAGAAGACCATCGAGTCCGCCATTGAGGAAGAAGACGAGCGCAAGTAGGAGAATAGTGCTCAGCCCGCCGCCGCCGACGGCAATGGGGATACCCATGCCACCGCCGCGCCGGCCTGATCCGGAGCTAGTCTGAGCACGCCTGCCCTGGCCCTGGCCAAAATCGTTCTTAAACGTCATGCTGCAAATCTTGCCAAAAATCCGAGGCGAGCGCCGCATCGGTGTGCGTCAGAGGGGTGCTTCGGCGCGATGGTCCGGCAACGGGTAAAGTGCTTGGGGTTAAAGTATTGCCCTCACGTGGAAGGACGTGGAAGAGACCGTGCTGCGCACTCACCTTGCGGGTGATCTCCGCAAAGACCTCGATGGACAGACCGTAACCCTGACCGGTTGGGTGGGGCGTCGCCGAGACCACGGCGGCGTCATCTTCATCGACCTGCGCGACCGCTCCGGCCTGGCGCAGGTCGTATTCCGCGAGTCTGAGGTGGCCGAGGCCGCGCACGATCTGCGCAGCGAGTACGTCATCCAGGTCACCGGTGTGGTCGAGCCGCGCCCGGCCGGCTCCGAGAACCCGAACTTGGCGTCGGGCGAGATCGAGGTCAACGTCTCCGAGCTCAACGTGCTCAACACGTCCGCCGCACTTCCGTTCCAGATTGAGGATGCCTCCTCCACAGAGGTCGGCGAGGAGACCCGCCTGAAGTACCGTTACTTGGACCTGCGCCGTGAGCGCCAGGCGGAAGCGCTGCGACTGCGTGCCAAGGCCAACCAGGCAGCCCGCCGCGTACTGGACGAGCACGACTTTACCGAGATCGAGACGCCGACGCTGACACGCTCCACCCCGGAGGGGGCGCGCGACTTCCTCGTTCCGGCGCGTCTGCGTCCGGGCAGCTGGTACGCACTGCCGCAGTCCCCGCAGCTGTTCAAGCAGCTGCTCATGGTTGCCGGTATGGAGCGCTACTACCAGATCGCGCGGTGCTACCGCGACGAGGACTTCCGCGCTGACCGCCAGCCGGAGTTCACCCAGCTGGACGTCGAGGCCAGCTTCGTGGATCAGGACGACGTGATCGAGCTCGCCGAGCAGATCCTGGTGGAGCTGTGGAAGCTCATCGGCTACGAGATCTCCACGCCGATCCCGCGCATGACCTACAAGGATGCGATGGAGAAGTACGGTTCGGACAAGCCGGACCTGCGCTTTGACATCCAGCTGACCGACTGCACCGAGTTCTTCAAGGACACCACCTTCCGCGTGTTCAACGCGGAGTACGTCGGTGCTGTCGTCATGGACGGTGGCGCATCGCAGCCGCGTCGCCAGCTTGATGCATGGCAGGAGTGGGCCAAGCAGCGCGGCGCGAAGGGCCTGGCCTACATCCTCGTGCAGGAGGACGGCACCCTGTCGGGCCCGGTGGCAAAGAACATCACCGACGAGGAGAAGGCGGGCATTGCCGACCACGTCGGCGCGAAGCCGGGCGATTGCATCTTCTTCGCCGCCGGTGAGACGAAGGCTTCCCGCGCGCTGCTCGGCGCTGCCCGCGGCGAGATCGCCAAGAAGCTGGACCTGATCAAGGACGGCGACTGGGCGTTTACCTGGGTGGTTGACGCGCCGCTGTTCGAGCCTGCCGCGGACGCGACCGCCTCTGGCGACGTCGCGCTGGGTCACTCGAAGTGGACCGCTGTGCACCACGCCTTCACTTCGCCGAAGCCGGAGTACCTGGATACCTTTGACAAGGAGCCGGGCGAGGCACTGGCGTACGCCTACGACATCGTGTGCAACGGCAACGAGATCGGCGGCGGCTCGATCCGTATTCACCAGCGCGACGTGCAGGAGCGCGTCTTTGACGTGATGGGTATTACGGAGGAAGAGGCACGCGAGAAGTTCGGCTTCCTGCTGGACGCTTTCGCTTTCGGTGCCCCGCCGCACGGCGGTATCGCCTTCGGTTGGGACCGCATCGTTTCCCTGCTGGGTGGCTTCGAGTCCATCCGTGACGTCATTGCCTTCCCGAAGTCCGGCGGCGGCGTCGACCCGCTCACGGATGCGCCAGCCCCGATTACCAAGGAGCAGCGCAAGGAGACCGGTGTCGACTTCAAGCCGAAGGCTGACGCGGCGAAGAACGCCGCGAAGGATGCGGAAGGCACAGACAAGTAACGCCTTGCGCCCGCGTCATCTTTCGGCCCCGGGGTCTCGCGTCTCAGCGTCGCCTCGGGGCTGACGCATGCGACAGCATGCCGCCACATGGCGCAGTGTGTCAGACTTAGAGCACACCGGTAGCGCGTAGCTCGTAACCCAGAAGAACCCAAAAAGGACGAAACCCACAAGGAGGGGTTCGGTTGGACCAGGAGACGATTATCGCCCAGGCGGAGGAAATCCTCACCCGCCGCTACGGGGGTGCGCAGAAGCTGAGCGGGGTGGATGCGCTGAGCGGCTCCGGCTTCGCCCACGTCCTCCGTGCGCGTGTGGCCACCAACCCTTTCCTGCAGCACCGGACGGTGGTGGTGAAATACTCCCCGGAGACGGGTAACGCGGTCGAGGACGCGGCTTTCTTGCGTGAGGTGGTGGCCTACCAGTTCACTACGTCGTTAAGCGAAGAAGCCCGGCCGGGCCCGGTGCTGCTTGGCTACGACGTGGATCAGCGCATCATGATCATCAGCGATTCCGGTGAGGGGGACACGCTCGCCACGCTGCTGGATCACGCGGATGCGGAGAGCCACGTGCAGATCCTGCGCAACTTGGGCACGGCGCTCGGTCGAATGCACGCAGGCTCGGCGGGCCGTGAGCACGCCTTCGACGTGCTTTTTGCCCGTGCGACGAATAATCGTTCCGGGGCGGAGACCATTCAGCGGCTGCGGGAGCGCCTCCTGGCGCACCGGATCCGCTTCGGCCTAGAGATGCTGGAGGCAAGCGGGATCGACGTGCCGGGCGAGGTGGCGATCACTGCGGCGAACGTGCAATCGCGCCTGTTCAAAGGCGGCTCTCGCGCGTTTACCCCCTTCGATCTGTCCCCAGACAACATCATCTACGCCGACCGCACGCAGTTCCTTGACTACGAGTGGGCCGGTTTCCGGGATGTTTCCTTTGACGTAGCGTTCGTCGTCGCCGGCTTTCCCCTGTACATCTCCGAGTGGGACTACAACGAGGAGGCCGTCGACGCGTTTATCGACGCGTGGCTGCACGAGATCCGCGACACCTGGCCCGCCTTCCAGCACGAGGACACCCTGCAGGCCCGTATCACCGGGGCGATGGTCAGTTGGGCCCTGTCGAGCCTGTCAGTCATGGGACAGTTCTCCCTAGAGGAGCTGGCCGCACGCGACGAAGCACTGGCCGAGGAGCTTGCTGCTGCGGGGATCGACGTCACTGATCAGGTAGCCGATGGCCAGTCGTTGTCTACACCGCAGGGCGCTGGCCCGGGCATCCTGCGTCCGCAGAGCCAGGGGCCGTTTACCCACGAGGAGGAGCTTGTGCGCCGCGACTTTGAGGAGACCTTTGACGCGCTCGCCGCCTATGCGGGCACGGGCCGGGACACTGCCTACCTAGTCATCGCGGAGTTTGCGCGTACCGTAGCGGCGCGCTTTAAGTAGCGCTGCGAAAACTCAAGCGCTTTCAGGCAGAGCGCTTCGACAAAGGAGGAGGTGCGAGAACTTGGCGCAGGAAGACCTTTTCGGCGGTGGTCTCGGCGGTGGCCTCGGCGGGGACGAGGCAGAAACACCGGGCGCGGGGCGTCGCGGCGCAAGCTTCTTCCACGCTGGAGCGACGGCACCGCTGGCCGCGCGGATGCGACCGCGGAGCTTGGACGAGATCGCGGGCCAGACCCACCTGCTGTCAGAGGGCAAACCGCTGCGCAGGCTGGTTGAAGGCTCGGGGGCGGCATCCGTGATCCTCTACGGCCCGCCGGGGACGGGCAAGACCACGATCGCGTCGCTGATTGCGCAGACGATGGAGCAGAACTTCGTCGGGCTTTCCGCGCTGTCCTCCGGGGTCAAAGAGGTCCGCCAGGTCATCGACCAGGCGCGGCGAGACCTCATCCGCGGCGAGAAGACAGTGCTGTTTATCGACGAGGTACACCGCTTCTCCAAAACACAGCAGGACGCACTGCTTGCGGCAGTGGAAAACCGCACGGTGCTGCTGGTTGCGGCGACGACGGAGAACCCGTCGTTTAGCGTGGTGGCCCCGCTGTTGTCGCGCTCGCTGTTGCTCAAGCTGGAGTCGCTGTCGCGGGAAGAGCTGACCAAGGTCATCGACAACGCGGTGACGGCCGAGCGCGGTCTCGCCGGCACCGTCGAACTTGACGAGGAAGCCCGCGAGCAGCTGGTCACGCTCGCCGGCGGCGACGCGCGCCGCGCACTGACTTACCTCGAGGCCGCAGCCGAGGCTGTGCCGCAGGGCGGGCGGATCACCGTCGATACGCTGCGCGAGAACGTCAACCGCGCGGTGGTGCGCTACGACCGTGACGGGGATCAGCACTACGACGTGATCTCCGCGTTTATCAAGTCCATCCGCGGCTCGGACGTGGACGCGGCACTGCACTACCTGGCGCGCATGATCGAGGCGGGCGAAGACCCGCGCTTTATCGCCCGTCGCCTGGTCATCCACGCCTCCGAGGACATCGGGATGGCGGACCCTTCCGCGTTGCAGATCGCCACCGCTGCGGCGAACGCGGTGCAGCTCATCGGCATGCCGGAGGGCCGCCTCCCGCTCGCGCAGGCCACCATCCACCTCGCCACCGCCCCGAAGTCGCCCTCGGTGATCCAGTCGATCTCGAAGGCCCAGACGGACGTCTCCCAGGGCAAGATCGGTGCCGTGCCGCCGCATTTGCGCGACGGCCACTACGAGGGGGCCAAGGCAATGGGCAACGCGGTGGGCTATCAGTACCCGCACGACGATCCGCGCGGCGTGCTCGCACAGCAGTATCTGCCGGATGAGCTGGTGGGCACGGAGTACTACGAGCCCACGGATCACGGCGCGGAGAAGCGGATCAAGGATTTTCTCGGCCGCCTGCGCAACATTCTGCGAGGCAAGGGCTAGCGCGCTTATCGACGCGCACTGCGTCCTCCGCATACCTCAGGGGTAGAGTAGTCCGGGACAAATTTGCAAGCATTGAAAGGACACCACCTCGTGCAGACTCATGAGATCCGAGAGCGGTTTACCAACCACTTCGTGAAGGCGGGGCACACCTCCGTGCCAAGCGCGTCGCTGATCTTGGATGACCCGCAGCTGTTGTTTGTCAACGCGGGCATGGTGCCGTTCAAGCCCTATTTCTTGGGCCAGCAGAACCCGCCGTTTGCAAACGGCCTGGCCACCTCTATCCAGAAGTGCGTGCGCACCCTGGACATCGAGGAGGTGGGTATCACCACGCGCCACAACACCTTCTTCCAGATGGCGGGCAACTTCTCCTTCGGCCAGTACTTCAAGGAAGGCGCCATTACTCACGCCTGGGAGCTTCTGACCAGCGCCGTCGCCGACGGCGGCTTTGGCCTTGACCCGGAGCGGTTGTGGGTAACCGTCTACTTGGACGACGACGAGGCCTTCGAGATCTGGCGCGACAAGGTCGGCGTGCCCGCCGAGCGCATCCAGCGAATGGGCATGGAGGACAACTTCTGGTCCATGGGCGTGCCCGGCCCGTGTGGTCCGTGCTCGGAGATCTACTACGACCGCGGCCCCGACTACGGCAAGGAAGGCGGTCCTGCTGTAGATGACAACCGGTACATGGAGATCTGGAACCTTGTGTTCATGGAGTCCATCCGCGGCGAGGGCGACAAGAAGGGCGGATTCGAGCTGCTCGGCGAGCTGCCGAAGAAGAACATTGATACCGGCCTTGGCATCGAGCGCGTGGCCTGCCTGCTGCAGGGCGTGGACAATGTCTACGAGACGGACCTGCTGCGCCCCGTTATCGACGAAGCAGTGCGCCTGACCGGTACGAAGTACGATGCCGGCAACGACGAAGACGATGTGCGCTTCCGCGTGATCGCGGACCACTCGCGCACCGGCATGATGATCATTCTCGACGGCGTGACCCCGTCGAACGAGGGCCGCGGCTACATCCTGCGCCGCCTGCTGCGCCGCATCGTGCGTTCCGCACGCCTGCTCGGTGCCGAGGGCAACGTGCTTGAGGTCTTCATGAACACCATCATGGACACGATGACCCCGTCCTTCCCGGAGATCGCGGACAACCGCGAGCGCATCCTGCGCGTGGCGAAGGCCGAGGAGCGCGCCTTTTTGAAGACGCTGGCCTCCGGCACGACCCGCTTCGACGAGGCTGCGGCCGCGCTGCGCGAGTCCGGGGCCAAGGTGCTGCCGGGCGAGCAGGCCTTCGAGCTGCACGACACCTACGGTTTCCCCATCGATCTGACTCTGGAGATGGCGCGCGAGGCAGGTCTCGACGTGGACATGGACGCGTTCGATGCGGCGATGCAGGAGCAGCGCGCTCGCGCGAAGGCCGACAACAAGGCGAAGAAGCAGGGCAACGTCGACGAGTCTCTCTACCGCGAGTGGGTGGACGCACACCCGACCGAGTTCGTCGGCTACGACCAGCTCCAGCACGAGGGCACAGTCCTCGGCTTAGTCAGCGGCGGCAAGAAGGTCACCGAGGCACAGGGCGGCGATGAGGTTGAGGTGATCCTGGACGTCACCCCGATGTACGCCGAGGCCGGCGGCCAGATGGCTGACCGCGGCCGCATCGTGGTCGGCGATACCGTCCTCAACGTCAATGACGTGCAGAAGGTGGGCAAAAAGCTCTGGGTACACAAGGCGACCGTGGCGCAGGGCGGACTGGACCTCGGTCAGACCGTGACCACCGAGGTAGATGGTGCGTGGCGCCACGGTGCACGTCAGGCGCACACTGCGACGCACCTGATTCACGCCGCGCTGCGCCAGGTGCTTGGCCCGACCGCCGTGCAGGCGGGCTCGCTGAACAAGCCGGGCTACCTGCGCTTCGACTTCAACTACACCGACCAGCTCACTGACGCGCAGCTGAAAGAAATCGCGACGATTACCAACCAGGCGGTCGACGCGGACTTCGCGGTCAACACCATCGAAACTTCCCTGGACAAGGCGAAGGAGATGGGCGCGATGGCGCTGTTCGGCGAGAACTACGGCAACCAGGTCCGCGTCGTGGAAATCGGCGGGCCGTTCTCCATCGAGCTGTGCGGCGGCACGCACGTGGAACACTCCTCGCAGATCGGCCCGGTGGCCGTACTCGGCGAGTCATCCGTCGGCTCCGGTGCCCGTCGTATCGAGGCCTACTCCGGCATGCACTCCTTCGACTACTTCTCCAAGGAAGCGGCGCTCGCCTCGGGGCTTGCGGCCGAGCTGAAGACGCCGACCGAGCAGCTGCCGGAGCGCATCGCCCAGCTCACCGAGCGTCTGCGCGCTGCCGAAAAGGAGATCGAGGCGCTGCACCGCCAGCAGCTGCTTTCGCAGACCTCCGGTCTGGCAGACAAGGCCGAGACCTGCGGCGAGTTCAAGCTTGTCGCCGTGCAGCTTCCCGACGGCGTTTCCGGCGGTGACATCCGCACCATCGCGCAGGATGTGCGCGCCAAATTCGGCTCGGAGCCCGCCGTGGTCGCGCTTGCCTCCAAGGATGGCGCGAAGGTGCCGTTCGCCGTTGCGGCGAACAAGGAGGCCGTCGCCCGCGGGGTGAAGTCCGGTGACCTGGTCAAGCTCGTTGGCGGCTACATCGATGGCAGGGGTGGCGGCAAGCCGGATCTTGCGCAGGGCTCCGGGTCGAAGCCGGAGGGCATCAACGCCGGCCTGCAGGCGCTGCGGGATGAGCTCGCCAACCGCTAAGGTGGGAATATAACAAAATGGTCAAGGGACACGCCGTGCGCGTGCCCCGGCCTTTTTGTATGGAACCGGTATTTTAGCTGTGAACGCGAGCGTCGAGAAGCGGCAAGCCCCGGCGAGCCGAGCAGATCGGAGAAACTTTTGAAGGTTGAGCCTGACACCCCAGGGGTGGACGACCCGGGTCCGGGGCGGCGCCTTGGCGTTGACGTGGGCACCGTGCGTATCGGGGTCGCGTCCTCTGATCGGGATGCGAAGCTGGCGATGCCGGTGGAGACCGTCAAGCGCGTCACCGGTTTCAAAGACCGCGATGGGGCGGACATTGACCGCCTGGTGGAGCTGACCGAGCAGTACCAGGTGGTCGAGGTGGTCGTTGGCCTGCCGCGGGACTTGCAGGGTAACGGCTCACGCAGCGTGAAGCATGCCAAGGAGATCGCGTTTCGGATCAACAGGCGCACCGGCTTGCCTGTGCGCATGGCCGACGAGCGGCTGACCACGGTGGCTGCAACACACGCGATGCGGGCCTCGGGGCGCAGCGAGAAAGCGCAGCGCGACGTGATTGATCAGGCCGCTGCGGTAGAGATTTTGCAGTCGTGGCTGGATGGCCGGCAGAACTATCTAAAGGAGAATGAATCGTGACATCCCGACAGAATGGCCGCCGGCGCACCCGTGGCGTGGCTGTGCTCGTTGCCTCGATTTTGCTCATCATTGGCCTGATCGCCTGGATCGCGGTGGCGCACCAGAACGGTGCCGGAAGTGATTTTCGCGGTAGCGGCAACGGCGAAGAGGAAGTCGTAGAGATCCCCGAGGGCTCGAATATCTCCGCGCTTGGTCCAGAGCTTCAGGAACGCGGGATCGTCGCCTCCAACAAGGCGTTCCAGTCTGCTGCCGCGGCCGACCCGGATTCCGACAACATCCAGCCGGGCTTCTACCGCCTGGAGGGCGAGATGAGCGCGAAGAGCGCCGTTTCCGCGCTGCTTGACCCGAACAATAAGGTCACGCCCCTGCAGGTTTACGGCGGCGCGACGCTGATGGACATCCAGGTCGTCGGCGGCGAGACCCGCCACGGCATCCTGACCATGATCCAGGACGTGACCTGCGGTGGGAACGCCACCCACGATTGCGTGGACGTCGAGCGCCTGCAGCACGTCGCCGCTGAGGCGGACGCGGCAAGCCTCGGGGTGCCCGAGTGGGCCCGCGAGGTGGTCGACGGCCGCAAGGGCGACGCGAAGCGCCTTGAGGGCCTGATTGTGCCGGGCGAGTACATCATTGACCCGGGCGCGACCGCTGAGCAGATTCTCACCGACCTGGTGACCCGCTCGACCAAGGTGTACGAGTCCACCGATATCGAGGCGCGCTCCGAGAAGGTGGGGCTTAGCCCCTACGAACTCGTCGTCGCTGCCTCCCTGGTCGAGCGTGAGGCTCCGGCCGGCGAGTTCGACAAGGTGGCGCGAGTGATCCTCAACCGCCTGGACAAGCCGATGCGCCTGGAGTTCGACTCCACGGTGAACTACGGGCTGGAGCAGGTCGAGGTCGCGACCACCGACGAGGACCGTGAGCGTGTGACCCCGTGGAACACCTACGCGATGGACGGGCTGCCGCAGACGCCGATCGCCTCGCCGTCGGTGGAGGCCATCGATGCGATGGAGCACCCGGCCGAGGGCAACTGGCTGTTCTTCGTCACCGTCGACAAGGACGGCACGACGGTGTTCAACGACACCTTCGAGCAGCACCAGGAAGACACTCGCCGCGCCATCGACTCCGGCGTGCTGGATTCACGTCGCTAAGGGGAGTTGCTGATGGAGAAGGAAACAGGAGTGCCGCGCACCGTGCGGCACCGTGCGGCGGTGCTGGGCTCGCCAATCGCGCATTCGCTCTCGCCGGTGTTGCACCACGCAGGCTACAAGGCCGCCGGGCTGGACGATTGGGCCTACGAGCGGATTGAGTGCACCGCCGAGGAACTGCCGACCATCGTCGGCCAGGCTGCGCCGTTGTACCGTGGCTTTTCCGTTACCATGCCCGCAAAGTTCGCGGCGCTGGAGTTCGCCACCGAGGTCACGCAGCGCGCCCGCGCGATCGGCTCGGCCAACACGCTCGTGCGCACCAGCGAGGGCTGGCGCGCGGACAACACCGACTGCGAGGGCATCCACACCGCGCTTAAGGCGCTGCTTGGCGACGAACCGCCCACGCGTGCCCTGGTCATCGGCGCAGGTGGGACGGCTCGCCCGGCCCTGTGGGCGCTGCAGGAGCAGGGAGCGAGAGAAATCGTGGTGGTCAACCGCTCGGACCGCTCCGCTGAGGTGGCCGAGCTGGTCAGTGGGGTAGATACCCGCTTCGTTGACTATTCGGCGGACCTCTTCGAGCTCTCAGCATGGGCGGACGTGATCGTTTCGACCGTGCCAGCCGCTGGCGTGGAGCCGTACGCGCCACAGCTGGGGCATGCGCCGGTGCTGGACGTGATCTATGACCCGTGGCCGACCCCGCTGGCGGTGCGCGCGGCCTCGAACGGGTACCCCACCGTCGGCGGGCTGACCATGCTGGCCGGACAGTCCTACTCGCAGTTCGAACAGTTCACCGGTGTCGCCGCCCCGCGTACCGCGATGCGCGAGGCGCTGTTTGCGCATTGGGAGTCCATGCATGCAAACGATGGGCAAGACACGGACCCAACGAGCGACTAGGCTTTGCCCCCATGGGGAACGGGGGACTTTGCATCTTCGCGTTGTGCACCTTTGCCGTTTGGAGCGCGGCGCTGTGTCTATACGATCTGCGGTGGCGAAGGCTACCGAATCCACTGACGGTGCCGCCCGCACTTGCGTGCCTGCTCGCGTGCGCAGCGGCACCTGCGCTGGCGTGGGGCCTGGTGTGGCCAGTGCTGTACTTCGCGGCGGGAAGGGGGATAGGCGGCGGCGACGTCAAGCTCGCAGTGACCCTGGGTGTGGTGCTCACGGCGGTCGGCGGGCTCGGCGCTGTGCTCGGCGCAGTGGCGCTTTCTGGTGCCGCGACGCTGGTACTCGGGCTCGCACTGCGCCTGCCCAAACTCGCTCACGGGCCGCAAATGCTGGGTGCAGCCTGGGCGGTGGGAACGTTTGTTGGGCTAAACGGCTCAGTTTGAGCCAGCGTGTGAGACAATGCGTGCATGCTTCGTTGGACAACCGCTGGGGAATCCCATGGACAGGCGCTCATCGCGCTGATTGAGAACATGCCCGCAGGTGTGCCGATCACCGAAGAGGAGATCGCTCACCACCTCGCGCGTCGTCGGCTGGGGTACGGCCGCGGAGCGCGCATGAAGTTTGAGGCCGACGCGCTCACGCTGCTCACCGGCATCCTGCACGGCTGCACGCTGGGCAGCCCAATCGCCATCCAGATTGGGAACTCGGAGTGGCCGAAGTGGACCACGATCATGTCGCCGCACCCGTTGGATATGGATGACCCGGAGGTGGCGAAGGCCATGTCCTCTGGGCGCGGCGCGAAGCTGACCCGCCCGCGGCCTGGCCACGCGGATTTCGCGGGCATGCTCAAGTACGGTTTCGACTCGGCACGCCCGGTGCTCGAACGCTCTTCAGCCCGCGAGACAGCGGCAAGGGTCGCGGCTGCCGCCGTGGCGCGTTCTTTCCTGCGCGAGACGCTCGGCGTGGAGGTCTTTTCGCACGTGATCTCGATCGGGGAGTCGGAGCCTGCCGGGGGAGACCTTCCCACCTTTGCAGACATTGAGGCCATTGATGCCTCGCCGGTCCGCGCCTTCGATTCGGAAGCGGAGGCCTCGATGATCTCGTGCATCGAGGATGCGAAGAAGTCTGGCGACACGCTTGGCGGCGTCGTCGAGGTCATTGTCGACGGCCTGCCGATCGGGCTGGGCTCGCACATCTCTGGCGAGCACCGCCTGGACGCCCAGCTGGCCGGCGCGCTGATGGGTATCCAGTCGGTGAAGGGCGTGGAGATCGGCGACGGTTTCGAGGAGGCGCGCAGGCGCGGTTCGGCCGCGCATGATGAGATGGTGCGCGACGAGACGGGCGTGCACCGCTTGACCAACCGCGCCGGTGGCCTGGAAGGCGGCATGACCAATGGCGAACAGCTGCGCGTCCGTGCGGCTCTGAAGCCGATTTCCACGGTGCCGCGCGCGCTGAAGACGGTGGACATGCGCAGCGGTGAGCCGGCGACGGGCATCCACCAGCGCTCGGACGTGTGCGCGGTGCCTGCCGGTGGCGTTGTCGCCGAGGCGATGGTGGCGCTCGTGCTCGCCCGCGCGGTGTTGGAGAAGTTCGGCGGCGACAGCTTGGAGGAGACCAAGCGTAACGTCGAGGCGTACAAGGAAGCAGTCGAGCGTCGATTAGCTTTCGAGCAAAACGGTGCAGACGGGGCGGAAGAAGGGCAGTAGCGATGACGCACATAGAGCGTGGCGGGACCACGGTGCCGGAAGACGCACAAGCGAATTCAGCGGTCGTCGCATCGGCGCCGCGCGTCGTGCTTGTCGGCCCGCCGGGTGCTGGCAAGTCCACCATTGGCAGGCGCATCGCGAGCGCGCTGAACTTGCCGATCGTGGATAGTGACCTGCTGATCGAGCAGGCGCATGGCAAGGCCTGCGGCGAGATCTTCAGTGAGCTCGGGGAGGAGCGATTCCGCGAGCTGGAAGCCGAGTGCGTGGCCCAGGCGCTGGCCACCGGCGGGGTTGTCAGCCTCGGCGGCGGTGCCGTGCTCACCCCGTCGACGCGCCAGCTGCTGCAGCGCCACACCGTGGTGTGGATCGATGTGACTGCGGAAGAGGGCATCCGCCGTACCGCGGGCTCAACGTCGCGCCCGGTCCTGCAGGCCGATGACCCGGCGCAGCACTACCGCGACCTGCTGGCCACGCGCGAGCCTTTCTACCGCGAGGTTGCCAACTACCGGGTGCGGACGGATTCCCGGCCGCCGCAGCGTGTGGTGGCCGAGGTGCTCAGCATCATCGATTCAACCGAGGAATAGTTTTTACCCACCCAAGGAGCAACCATGGCCACAGTGCAGGTAACTGGAGCAGACCCGTACACGATCCACATCGGGTATGACACCATTCGCGACGTTGCGGGGCGGGTGAAGGAAATCGGCGCGCGCAAGGCAGCAATCGTGCACCAAGGAACGCTGCAGGCGGTGGCGCGTTCCATCGCGCAAGACCTTGAAGGCGAAGGCCTTACCGCAGTGCTGGCACCGATCCCGGACGCGGAGGCGGGCAAGTCGCTGGAGACCGCAAGCGCGCTCTGGGGTCTGGTCGGAGAACAGGGCTTTTCCCGCCAGGACGTGATCATCGGTCTGGGCGGCGGCGCGGCCACAGACGTCGCCGGATTCATCGCCGCGACGTGGATGCGCGGCATTAAGGTCATCCAGGTGCCGACCACCCTTTTGGCCATGGTGGATGCCGCGGTCGGTGGCAAGACCGGCATCAACACCTCGGTGGGCAAGAACCTTGTCGGCGCGTTCCACGAGCCGGATTCGGTGTTCATCGACCTCGAGCGCATTTACACCCTGCCCCAGGAGGAGATCGTCTCCGGGTCCGCCGAGCTAGTCAAGACCGGTTTTATTGCCGACCCGAAGATTTTGGAGCTGTACCGCGCCGGCGCGGACGCGCACTGGGCGGAGCTGGTCGAGCGCTCCGTGGCGGTCAAGGCCGCCGTCGTCAGCCGCGACCTCAAAGAGTCGGGCCTGCGTGAGATCCTCAATTACGGGCACACACTCGGCCACGCTATTGAGCGCCGCGAGAACTACACCTGGCGCCACGGCAACGCTGTGGGCGTGGGCATGGTGTTCGCCGCTCACTTGGCGCACAATCGCGGGCTTATCGACGACTCCCTGCTCGCCCTCCACCACGAAGTGCTCACCGCAGTCGGCCTCCCAACCACCTACGAAGCGGGCGCTTTCGATGAGCTGTACGAGGCGATGACGCACGATAAGAAGAACCGCGACGGACAGATCCGCTTCGTGGTGCTGAACAAGCTTGGCTCGTGTACCCGTCTGGAGGACGCATCGGTCGAGGAAATGCGCGCGGCCTACGACGCGATTGCGGAGTAGCGCGTTCACACACGGGGCAAGGCTTCTAGGAAGGACGTAAAAGCAATGAAGATTTTGGTGCTCAACGGGCCAAACTTGAACCGGCTGGGCAAGCGCCAGCCGGAGATCTACGGGCATGCAACGCTCGAAGATGTGGAGCTCCAGCTTCAGGCGCGCGCGGCGGAGCTCGACGTGGAGGTTGAGCTGCGCCAGACCAACCACGAGGGCGAGATGCTCGAGTGGGTACACGAGGCGGCAGAGGCGGGCCTGCCCGTCATTATCAACCCCGGCGGCTGGACGCATACCTCGGTGGCGCTGCGCGACGCGCTGGTCGAGCTGACCGACGCCCACGGCTTCATCGAGCTGCACATTTCCAACGTGCACGCCCGCGAGCCTTTCCGGCAGCACTCGTACCTGTCACCCATCGCCAAGGGCGTGATCGCCGGGCTGGGCACGCAGGGCTACCTGCTCGCACTTGAATACTTTGCACAGACCGAAGGTTAGTTTGGAGGAACACATGTCACTGGCTGATACTCGTTTTGAAACGCGGCGTCGGAAGCTTGCTTCCGCACTGGCTGCGAAGCGGATCGACGACGTGCTGATCACGCACATCACGCACGTGCGCTACCTTTCGGGTTTTAGCGGCTCCAACGGTGCGCTGCTGGTGTCGAAGGATCGCACGGCAAAGATCGCCACGGATGGGCGCTACACTACTCAGATTGGTGAGGAAGTGCCCGACATCCCCGCGACCATTACCCGCAAAGTGGCCGAGGAGCTGCTGGCGCAGGTGGTTGAGGGGCACCGCGTGGGCTTCGAGGCGGATTACCTCAGCGTGAGCCAGCTCGAGGTGCTGAAGAAGGCATGCCCCGAAGAGGTCACGCTGGTGCCGGTGTCCGGTGCGGTGGAAGATATCCGCCTGACCAAGGACGGCCTCGAGCTGCACCGCCTGGAGGAGGCCGCAGCGCTCGCGACTGAGGCGCTCGAGCAGCTTGTCGACGCCGGCGAGCTCGCCGCAGGCCGCAGCGAGCGCGACATTGCCGCAGACCTGGAGTACCGCATGCGCAAGCTCGGCGCGGAGCGTCCCAGCTTTGACACGATTGTCGCCTCCGGGCCCAACTCTGCGAAGCCGCACCACGGCGCAAGCGAGCGCATCGTGCAGGAAGGGGAGCTAGTCACCATCGACTTTGGCATGCACCGCCTCGGGTTCAACTCCGATATGACCCGCACCTTTGCCATCGGCGAGCCGAACGACTTCCTGCGCGAGATCTACGAGGTCACGCTGGAGTCCCAGCAGGCGGGCGTGCGTGCTGCGGTGGCGGGAGCCAAGCTTGTCGACGTCGACGCGGCCTGCCGCACCGTGATCGAAGAGGCAGGGTACGGGGAGTACTTCGTACACTCCACTGGTCACGGCGTGGGCCTTGATGTCCACGAGGCTCCCTACGCCTCGACGACGGGCAAGGGCGAGTTGCGCGAAGCGATGACGCTGACCATCGAGCCGGGTATCTACGTGCCTGGCAAGGGCGGGGTGCGTATTGAGGACACGCTAATTATCACCTCTGGGGCACCGAAGGTGATCACGCAGTACCCTAAGGAACTGACTGTGCTGTAGCATTGTTGTGTTTGCACACGCTTTGCTGAGATATTCAGCGGCACTTTCATGAAGAAGTAGAGGAAAGGTTTCACGTGGCAACTACCGCCGATTTTAAGAACGGGCTCGTACTCAAGAACGAGGGCAAGCTCCAGCAGATCATTGAGTTCCAGCACGTCAAGCCAGGCAAGGGCCCTGCGTTCGTGCGCACCAAGCTCAAGGACGTCGTCACCGGCAAGACCGTGGACAAGACGTGGAACGCTGGTGTGAAGGTAGAGACCGCGAACGTTGACCGCCGCGACATGACCTACCTGTACAACGACGGCACCGCCTACGTCGTGATGGACGATAAGACTTTCGAGCAGTTCGAGCTGCCGGCCGAAAAGTTCGGCGACGCGGCGCGTTTCCTGCTGGAGAACATGCGAGTGCAGGTCTCCTTCCACGAGGGCGAGGCGCTGTTCGCCGAGCTGCCGATCTCGGTGGACCTGAAGATCGAGCACACCGAGCCGGGCCTGCAGGGCGACCGTTCCTCCGGTGGCACCAAGCCGGCAACGCTGGAGACCGGTGCGGAGATCCAGGTGCCGCTGTTCTTGGAAACCGGCAACGTGGTCAAGGTAGACACCCGCACGGGTGAGTACCTCTCCCGCGTGAGCAACTAATGGCGGACTTTAAACGCCACGGAGCCCGGTACCGCGCACGTCGTCGCGCGGTAGACATCCTCTTTGAGGCGGAAACACGCGACGTTGATCCAGTCGCCATCGTTGAAGACCGCGTCGAACTGGCGAAGAACCCGCAGAACTCGGTCGCGCCCGTCGCCGAGTACACGCAGCAGATCGTGGCTGGTGCCGCTGAGCAACTCGACGACCTGGATGACGCGATTGAGCGCTTCTTGGTCGACGATTGGGAGCTGTCCCGCCTGCCCGCGGTGGATCGTCAGATTCTGCGCGTGTGCGCCTGGGAGATCATGTTCAACGACGCGGTCGACGCGCCGATCTCCATCAAGGAGGGCGTGGAGATGGCTGCGGAGTATTCCGCCGCGCAGGCTGCGCCCTACATCAATGTGGTGCTCGACGGTATCGCGCAGCGCGGCCTCCCGGAGGCCCCCTTCGCGGAGGAGGACGCTGCGCTTGTCGAGGCAGAGCCCGGCGAGACCCCAGCTCCAGCCCAAAGCGCAGATGACGCGCAGCGGTTGGTGACCGAGACGGTGGCCGAGGCCGCTGTCCCGACTGAAATGAGCCCGCAAGAACCCTAAGACACCGCAAGGACACACCCAATGGCAAAGGTTTCTATCGAAGAGGCGCAGGCTTTCAAAGTCGGCCCGGATTTCCAGATCGACGATGTGGACACGGCAGCCACCCCGGGCGTCAAAGACGTCGGGGAGGCTTTCGAAAAGTTCGACGATGAGCTCGGAGTGCTCCAGAAGAAGCTCTACGCCAATGGACGCGCGGGCACGCCGGGGACCGGCTCGGTGCTCTTAGTGCTCCAGGGGATGGATACTGCGGGCAAGGGCGGGATCATTCGCCACGTCATCGGCGGGACGATGGATCTGCAGGGCGTGCACATCAAGGCTTTCGGCGCGCCGACTGAAGAGGAAGCCGAGCACGACTTTTTGTGGCGGATTGCTCCGCACCTGCCGGAGCCGGGACAGATCAGCGTGTTCGACCGCTCTCACTACGAGGACGTGTTGGTGCAGCGGGTCAAGCAGATGGCACCGCCGGAGGAGATCGAGCGCCGCTACGGCGCGATCGTGGACTTTGAGCAGAAGGCTGCGGCAAACGGCACGAAGATCATCAAGGTCATGCCGCATATCTCGCGCGAGTTTCAGGCGGAAAACCTGCGCGAGCGCATCGAGAATCCGGAGAAGCACTGGAAGTACAACCCAGGCGACATCGATGACCGGAAGTTGTGGACGCAGTACATGGCCGCGTATCAGATCGCGTTGACGCGCACGTCGACAGAGACCGCGCCGTGGTACTGCATTCCCTCTGACAATAAGAAGTACTGCCGCACCGTGGTCAAGACGCTGCTTGTCGACGCGCTCAAGCAACTCGATCCACAGTGGCCCGCCGCCGACTTTGACCCGGCGACGGAGCTTGCGCGGCTAGAGAACTCTTAGCTCTCCGTTTTCTGGGCGGCCTCGCGGGCCGAGGTGATTTCCTCAATCAGGGCATGCATCGCGTCCTGGCCGCGCATCAGTCCGTCGAGGCTGCGCTTGAGGCCGCTCGAGAGCTGCTCGTCGGTCATGCCGGCGGCGACCTGGTTCTCGGACTCCGTGCGGATGATCAGTGTGTCCGCCTTGTTGACAACAAGCGCGCGAGCATCCAAGAAAGATGAGTTGACCTGGTTAGCAGCCAGGTACATAGTGGGGTCCGGGGTATCAGACGGCGTTTCGGTTGCGGCGTCGGCGCGCGCGATGAGCACCGAGTCCAGCAGGACGAACAGCACGTTGTAGCCGTTGATGTTGGCGTGCGCGGCGCGTCCGGAGGCATCGGTCTGCACGGTGACGTCGAGGCCTGCGAGTGCGCCGGCGACGCGGTCGATGGTGACCAGTTGTGTTGTATTAGTGCTCATCGTGCGGATCCTCCCAAGTGACGAGGGTGGGGAATGAAGTGGCCAAGAAGTCGAAGGCCTGAAGCGTGGTGTCGATCGAGCTCATGATGAACGCACCGAGCTGGTTGTAGGATGCGCCGTGCGTGATGTCGAGCGTGCGGATCGCGCTAATCGCCAGGTGGTCTTCGCCCTGCTCGAAGAAGCGCAGGGTGGGCGCGAAGTGCGTCTGGTTGTGCTCGTTGGTGGCAAGCAGGATATGCGAGGCCATGTCCTTTGGAATCTTGCCGCGCCACAGCGACTCGAAGATGAGGTGGTCGCTGTCAAAGGCAACCACGATGGCGGCGTTGATGAAGCCGGAGCGCACCGTGCCGTCCTCGACGCGGTGCTCGAGGCCTTCGGCGCTGAAGATTTCGGCGACGGCCTCTGGGGTCACTTCTTTGGGCTCGTTGTTGGAGTCAGCCTGCGCTGCGGCGTTGACCTCGGCGACGGTCTCCGCGTCCGGGGCGCTTGGAAGCTCGGCCCCGTCCGCAGCTGACTGGGACGCGTTTGGGGGTGTCGTATTGTTGCTACTCACACAGACGACTGTACCTGCCACGCTTCGCCACGCGAGTAAGGCATAAGTGCTAAAATGCTGGGCAGTCTCAACAATCTTTCAGACCGGGACTCGGCCCGCAGCACGCGGGTTTTGCACAAGCATCCTTTAAATTCCGCACTGTGAGGCGGGGAAGGAGGCGAGATGAGTGAAGATACCCGCACGACGGTGGAGCTGCTGAGCGCAGACGACGTCGCGCGCACGATCGCACGCATTGCGCACCAGATAATTGAAAAGACGGCGCTGGACACGGCATCGCAAGATGGCACCGCGCCCGTGCAGCTGCTCGGTATTCCCTCCGGGGGCGTGCCCTTGGCGCAGCGCATCGCGGCGGCTATTGAGGAATTCTCCGGGGTGAGCGTGCCCGTCGGCAGCTTAGATGTCACCCTGTACCGCGATGATTTGCGCGACAAACCGCACCGCGCGCTGCGCCCGACCAGCATTCCGGCACCGCTCGACGGGGCGACGGTGGTGCTCGTCGACGACGTGCTGTACTCGGGGCGCACGATCCGTGCCGCCCTGGACTCGCTGCGCGACATCGGGAGGCCAGCAACGATTCAGCTTGCCGTGCTGGTTGACCGCGGGCACCGCCAGCTGCCCATCCGCGCGGACTATGTGGGCAAGAACATCCCGACCGCGTTGAGTGAGGACGTGACCGTCACGCTCACTCCGATCGACGCCGTTGACGCGGTCACGCTGCACCGGGAGGCATAAGAGATGAAGCACCTCATTGATATTGCAGATCTGAACCGCGACGAAGCCCTCGCCATCATGGATGAGGCCGACCGCTTCAAGGAGGCCTTGGACGGCCGCGAGATCAAGAAGCTGCCCACACTGCGGGGCCGCACCATCTTCACCCTGTTCTACGAGAACTCCACCCGCACCCGTTCGTCCTTCGAGACCGCGGGCAAATGGATGAGCGCGGACGTGATCAACATCTCCGCCTCGAGTTCCTCGGTAAAGAAGGGCGAGTCGCTCAAAGATACGGCGCAGACGGTCGAGGCCGTCGGCGCGGATGCGATCGTGGTGCGCCACCCGGCGTCGGGAGCCGCGCAGCTGCTGAAGCAGTGGTTGCCGGGTACCTCGATCATTAACGCAGGTGACGGCAAGCACCAGCACCCCACGCAGGCGTTGCTGGACGCGGTGACGATGCGTCAGCGGATCGGCGAGATCGCCGGGCGCAAGGTGGTCATCGTGGGCGACATCGTGCACTCGCGCGTGGCGCGCTCGAACGTTGATCTGCTCCACCTGTTGGGGGCGGAGGTCGTGCTCGTGGCTCCACCGACGCTGCTGCCCACTGGGGTGGAGCACTGGCCGGCGCGCGTGGCCTACGACCTGGACGGCGAGATCGCGGACGCGGACGTGGTGATGATGCTGCGCGTGCAGGCCGAGCGCATGCACGGCGGGTTTTTCCCCTCGCACCGCGAGTACGCCACGCTCTACGGCTTGAGCGCGCAGCGCGCCAACCGGATGAAGGAAGGTGCGATCATCATGCACCCGGGCCCGATGCTGCGCGGGATGGAAATCAACTTTGCTGTTGCGGAGCGCGAGAACACCGCGGTGCTGCAGCAGGTGACCAATGGCGTCTACACCCGCATGGCCGTGCTGTTTACGCTGCTTGTGGGAGAGGAAGAGTAAATGGGAAAGTTCGTAATCAAAAACGTCCGTCCCTACGGTGAGGACGAGGTGCAGCTGCTTATCGACGGCGGCGTGATCCAAGCCATCGGCAAAGACCTCGGCCTCGACGAGACAGATGAGTCCTTCGAGGTCATCGACGCCGGCGGCAAGGTGTTGCTGCCGGGCCTGGTGGATATGCACGTTCACCTGCGCGAGCCGGGCCGCGAGGACACAGAAACCATCGCCACCGGCTCCGATGCGGCAGCCAAGGGCGGCTTTACCGCCGTGTTCACCATGGCGAACACGAGCCCCGTGATCGACCAGCCCTTCCTCGCCGACGCGGTGTGGGAGAAGGGCCAGGCCTACGGCAAGTGCGACGTCTACCCGGTTGGCGCGATCACCCAGAACTTGGAAGGCAAGCAGCTCAGCGAGATCGGGCTGATGAGCCAGGGCCACGTCCGTATGTTTTCTGATGACGGCAAGTGCGTCAACGACCCGCAGGTGATGCGCCGCGTGGTCGAGTACGCCAAGGCCTATGACGTGCTGCTCGCTCAGCATGCCGAGGACCACCGCATGACCGCGGACGCGGTCGCCCACGAGGGCGAGACCGCAGCCCGGCTCGGCCTCGGTGGGTGGCCGCGAGTGGCGGAGGAATCCGTCGTCGCCCGCGACGTGATCATGACCCGTGACTACGGTGGCCGTCTGCACATCTGCCACGCCTCGACCGAGGGCACAGTTGAGCTGCTGCGCTGGGCTAAGGGGCAGGGCATCAACGTCAGCGCCGAGGCGACCCCGCACCACCTGCTGCTTACCGACGAGAAACTCGAGACCTACGACGGCGTCTACCGCGTCAACCCACCGCTGCGTGAGCAGCGCGACACTATCGCGCTGCGAGATGCGTTGCTTGACGGCACGATCGACGTGGTGGCCACCGACCACGCCCCGCACGGCTCCGAGGACAAGTGCGTGGAGTTCGAGCACGCCAAGCCCGGCATGCTGGGCCTGGAGACTTCGCTGCCAATCATTTCCCAGGTCTTCGTGGAATCTGGCCTGGCGGACTGGCGCTTCGTGGCGAAGGTGATGAGTGAGCGCCCCGCAGAGATCCTGCGCCTTGCAGACCAGGGCCGACCGATCGCGGAAGGGGAACCGGCCAACTTGGTGCTCGTCGACCCGGGCGCGGCGTGGACCGTCGAGGGCGAGAAGCTGCGCTCCAAGGCGTCGAACACCCCGTACGAGGGCACGGAGTTTGCCACCAGCATCGCGTTGACCATGCTGCGCGGCGAGGTCACCTACCGGGCCGACGAGACTGAGACCGAAACGACTACCACCAGCACGAAGTAATTTTTCAAAGGAAGCAACCATGACTGAATCTCGAATCCCTGCGGCCCTCGTGCTTGGCGACGGTCATGTCTACCGCGGCTACGCCTTCGGCGCAGTCGAGCCCGACAGCGACATCGACCCTGTCTACGGGGAAGCCGTGTTTACTACCGGCATGACCGGCTACCAGGAGACCTTGACGGATCCCTCCTACCACGGCCAGATCGTGGTGATGACGGCACCGCAGATCGGCAACACCGGCTGGAACGACGAGGACAACGAGTCCCGCGACGGCCGCATCTGGGTCGCCGGCCTGATCGTGCGCGACCTTTCCAAGCGCGTATCGAATTGGCGCGCCGAGCGCTCGCTGGAAGAGGAGATGCGCGCCCAGGGCATCGTGGGCATCTCCGGAATTGATACGCGTAGCGTGGTGCGTCACCTGCGCAACGAGGGGTCTGCGCCAGCGGGCCTGTTCGTGGGCGAGGCGTCGCAAAGCGATGTCCAAGACTTGGTGGCGAAGGTGAACGAACAGCCGACCATGGCTGGGGCCGACCTCTCTGCCCAGGTGAGCACCGATTCGCCCTACACCATCGAGGCGGTAGGGGAGAAGCGCTACACCGTCGTGGCCTACGACATGGGTATCAAGACGGCAACCCCGAACCACCTGGCCCAGCGCGGGGTGGAAACCATCGTTGTGCCGGCGAACACCGCTTACGAGGACATTCTGCAGTACAAGCCGGACGGCGTGTTCATCTCCAACGGTCCGGGCGACCCGGCGACCGCGGACGAGATGGTTGCGATTACCCGGAAGATCATCCAGGAGAAGCTGCCGCTGTTTGGCATCTGCTTTGGCAACCAGATCCTCGGCCGCGCGCTCGGGCTTGACACCTACAAGCTGAAGTTCGGCCACCGCGGCGTCAACGTCCCGGTGAAGAATCACCTGACCTCCAAGATCGACATCACCAGCCAAAACCACGGCTTCGCGCTCGCCGCCCCCGAGGGCATCGGCGCCGGCGAGACCTTCGACACCGAGTTCGGCCCGGCCGTGGTCACCCACACCTGCCTCAACGACGACGTCGTCGAAGGCGTGGCGCTGGAGAACGGGATGGCGTACTCGGTGCAGTTCCACCCGGAGTCGGCCGCCGGCCCGCACGACGCGAACCCGCTCTTCGACCAGTTCATCGCGCTGATGGACGAGCACAGCCCGAACACAAAGTAACCAGGAAAAACGAAAGTACTAGGGAGTATCACCGATGAAACGAGAAGACATCAACCACGTCCTGGTTATTGGCTCCGGACCGATTGTGATCGGTCAAGCCTGCGAGTTTGACTACTCGGGCACCCAGGCGTGCCGCGTCCTCAAGGAAGAGGGGCTGCGGGTCACCCTGATCAACTCGAATCCGGCAACCATCATGACGGACCCGGAGTTCGCCGACCACACCTACGTCGAGCCGATCGAGCCGCACTACATTGACATGATTCTGGAGAAGGAGGCGAAGCAGGGCAACCCTGTCGACGCCATCCTGGCTACGCTTGGCGGCCAGACCGCGCTCAATGCCGCGATCCAGCTGGATCGCCAGGGCATCCTGGAAAAGCACGGGGTTGAGCTGATCGGCGCGAACATCGACGCGATTGAGCGCGGCGAGGATCGACAGAAGTTCAAGGACATCGTGGAGAAGATCGGCGGCGAGTCCGCCCGTTCCCGCGTCTGCTACACCATGGACGAGGTCCACGAGACGGTCGAAGAGCTCAGCCTGCCGGTCGTCGTGCGCCCGTCGTTTACCATGGGCGGGCTGGGCTCCGGCCTGGCCTTTACGATGGAGGACCTCGACCGCATCGCCGGCGGCGGCCTGGAGGCCAGCCCCGAGGCGAACGTACTCATCGAGGAGTCCATCCTGGGGTGGAAGGAGTTCGAGCTCGAGCTCATGCGCGACGGCGACGACAATGTCGTGGTCATCGCTTCGATCGAAAACGTCGACGCGCTTGGTGTGCACACCGGCGACTCTGTCACCGTGGCACCCGCGCTGACCCTGACGGATCGCGAGTACCAGACCATGCGCGACCAGGGCATCGCGATTATCCGCGAGGTGGGCGTGGACACCGGCGGCTGCAACATCCAGTTCGCAGTCAACCCGGAAGACGGGCGCATCATCACCATTGAGATGAACCCGCGCGTGTCGCGCTCCTCGGCGCTGGCATCGAAGGCCACCGGCTTCCCGATCGCCAAGATCGCCTCCAAGCTGGCGATCGGCTACACGCTCGACGAGATCACCAACGACATCACCGGTGTCACGCCTGCGGCCTTCGAGCCGACGCTGGACTACGTGATTGTGAAGATGCCGCGCTTTGCCTTCGAGAAGTTCCCGGGCAGCGACGACACGCTCGGCACCTCAATGAAGGCGGTTGGCGAGGCCATGGGCATCGGCCGCAACTACATCCAGGGCCTGAACAAGGTCATGCGCTCGATGGAGGACAAGCCGAACGGCTTTTGGACCCGCCCGGACGAGTACTTCGCCGAGGGCCGCGAAGACGACCTCGCGGCAGTGCTCGAGGACCTCAAGGTCCCGACGGACAAGCGTATGTACGACGTCGAGCTCGCCCTGCGCCTTGGCGCCAGCGTCGATGAGGTGCACGAGGCCAGCGGCATCGACCCCTGGTTCCTCGCCGAGCTGCAGGCGCTCGTCGATTTCCGCCAGCAGCTTCTCGACGCCCCCGTGCTCGACGCCGAACTCCTCCGCGAGGCCAAGGCGTACGGGCTGTCCGACGCCCAGATCGCGGCGCTGCGTCCGGAGCTGGCGGGCGAGGACGGCGTGCGTTCCCTGCGCTGGTCGCTGGGCATCCACCCCGTGTTCAAGACCGTCGATACCTGCGCTGGCGAGTTTGAGGCGCAGACGCCGTACCACTACTCGGCCTACGAGATGGACCCGAATGCCGAGAACGAGGTGGCCGAGACCGGCCGCGAGAAGGTCATCATTTTGGGCTCCGGCCCGAACCGCATTGGCCAGGGCATCGAGTTCGACTACTCCTGCGTCCACGCCGCACTCGAGCTGTCCCGCATCGGCTACGAGACGGTGATGGTCAACTGCAACCCGGAGACCGTCTCCACCGACTACGACACGGCGGACCGCCTCTACTTCGAACCGCTGACCTTCGAGGACGTCATGGAGATCTACCGCGCCGAGTCCGCCTCGGGCACGGTGGCCGGCGTCATCGTGCAGCTGGGCGGCCAGACCCCGCTGGGCCTGGCGCAGCGGCTTGCCGACGCGGGCGTGCCCGTGGTTGGCACGACCCCGGAGGCGATCGACTCCGCAGAGGATCGCGGCGAGTTCGGCGACGTGCTCGAGGCAGCGAACCTGCCGGCACCGGCCTACGGCACTGCGACCTCGTTTGAGGAGGCACGCGAGGTGGCGGCTGGGATCGGCTACCCGGTGCTGGTGCGCCCGTCTTACGTGCTCGGCGGGCGCGGCATGGAGATCGTCTACGACGAGGCGAGCCTGCACGACTACATCGACCGCGCGACCGAGCTGTCGCCGGACCACCCGGTGCTGGTCGACCGCTTCCTGGATTCCGCGATTGAGATCGACGTCGACGTGCTCTGCGACGGCGAGGAGGTTTACCTCGGCGGCGTGATGGAGCACATCGAGGAGGCCGGTATTCACTCCGGTGACTCCGGTTGTGCCCTGCCGCCGATGACCATTGGCCCGGAGGATATCGCGCAGGTCCGCCGCTCGGCGGAGGCGCTTGCGCACGGCATCGGTGTCAAGGGCCTGATGAACGTCCAGTTCGCGCTGAAGGACGACATCCTGTATGTGATTGAAGCGAACCCGCGTGCCTCCCGCACGGTGCCGTTCGTGTCCAAGGCCACGGGCGTGCACCTGGCGAAGGCCGCCGCCCGCATCATGATGGGTGCCACCCTTGCCGAGCTGCGCGAGGAGGGCCTCATCCCGACCGACTACGACGGCGGGTCCCTGCCGCTGGATCACCCGATCGCGGTGAAGGAGGCGGTGCTGCCGTTTACCCGCTTCCGCCGCCCCGACGGCTCGCTGCTCGATACGATCCTTGGGCCTGAGATGAAATCGACGGGCGAGGTGATGGGCCTAGCCCCGTCCTTCGGTGTGGCTTACGCCAAGGCAGAGGTTGCGGCCTTTGGCCCGCTGCCGACGGAGGGCACGGTGTTCGTTTCCGTCGCTAACCGCGACAAGCGCACACTGATCTTCCCGATCCAGCGCCTGTCCACCATGGGCTTCAAGATCGTGGCGACCGCAGGTACCGCGCAGATGCTGCGCCGCAACGGCATTGCCTGCGAGACCGCGCTGAAGGCGTCGGAGGTGCGCGAGGGCGGCGAGGGGACCTCGATCGTCGACCGCATCAGCGAAGGCGAGATCGACCTGATCCTCAACACCCCGGCCGGGTCCTCCGGCGCACGTCACGACGGCTACGACATCCGCGCCGCCGCCGTGGTCGCAGGTGTGCCGATCATGACGACGGTGCAGGGCGTGACCGCGGCCGTGCAGGGCATCGAGGCCATCCGCGGCAATGAGATCACGGTGACCAGCCTGCAGGAGCTGGAGCACGCAGGCGAGGAAGCGAAGGCTTAAGGCCATGGCGCAGAGTGTGGACACCCAGCCCGGCTTCGGGCAGCAGCTTGTCGACGCCGGCGAGCGCCACGGCAGGCTGTGCGTAGGCATCGACCCGCACGCGGGCCTGCTTGAGCAGTGGGGCCTAAGCGACAGCGTGGAGGGACTGCGCGAGTTCTCCCGCATCTGCGTGGAGGCCTTCGCAGGCCACGTCGCGCTAGTCAAACCGCAGGTGGCGTTCTTCGAGCGCTTCGGCTCGCGCGGGTTCGCGGTGCTGGAGGAGACGCTCGCCGCGCTGCGCGAGCGCAACACGCTCGTGGTCTGTCTCTTATACACATCTGACGCTGCCGACGAGCGATCTAGTG
>OJLW01000063.1_pt1 | contig 57275 bp, 59 predicted proteins | sample 1597021 | NCBI WGS metagenome assembly OJLW01 (sample SAMEA3904676, study PRJEB24821) | metagenome | biome: Builtin; feature: hospital; material: surface | place: USA | collected 2013-06-03
AAACTGCTTAAAATGCAGGATTTCTAAATTTATATCTTTTGTATCAACGCTATAGTCTCCACATGCATGGTCTGAGGGAACATATCTACTGCCTTGATTTTTTCAAGTTTGTAGCCTTCATTTACAAATCTTTTTATGTCTCTTGCTAGGGTTTGAGGGTTGCAGGAGATGTATATTATTTCTTTGGTGCTTGTTTTGCCTATGGATTTGATTAGGGCTTTGTCTAGGCCTGCTCTTGGTGGGTCTACTATTATTGTGTCTATTTTTTCATTTTTTATGAATTTTTCGTCTATATATTTTGCGTTTTTGGCGAGGAATTTGAAGTTATCTAGATCGTTTATTTCTGCATTTATTTTGGCATCTTTTATTGCATTTTTGTTTATTTCTACTCCGACCAGATTATCTCCATTTATGGCTATGGAGGATGTTGCTGATCCGCAGTATAGGTCTAGGACTCTTTTATTTTCCCCTAGGAAGTCTCTTGCTGTCTGATAGAGATTTTGTATCTGATTATCATTTACTTGGTAGAAGTCATTTAAGCTTATCCTAAATATCTTGTCAAATATTTGATATTCTAGATAGTCTTTGCCTGATATATTGCCTTGTCCTATTATGTTTATACTATATTTACTGCTTGCATATTTTTCTCTTATGTAGGCTAGGGCTTTGTTATTTTCTTCTACTTCTAGATTTAGCATTATTTCTTTGCTATTTGTTCTGATTGTTATTTCATTTATGAAGGAAGGATATTTGTTATTTATATCTTTTGTAATTTCCTCAATTGATGGGAAATTTTCTGAGATTATTTTTCTTGCCAATAAGCAATCTTTTATCTCTACTAAATCATTTGAGCCTATTTTGTTGTAGGCTAGCTTTCCTTCTTTTGTTACTTGGAGTCTGATTTTGTTCCTATAGTGAAGGTTTTCAGATTCGATTATTTCTATGTCCTCTATTTCTATATTTGCTGTTTTTTTGAGGGCTGATAGGATTAGGTTTTTCTTTAATTGTATTTGAGCATTGTATGTGATATCCATAATAGTACAAGCTCCACATTCATAATAATATGGACATGGAGCTTGTCTTTGTACTGGGCTTTCTTTGATTGTTTTTAGTTTTCTTGCTTCATAGAAATTTTTATTTTCATTTATTATTTCTATTTCGCATATCTCACCGAATGTAGCTTTTTCGATGAAGGCAATCTTATCGGGTGTCTTTCCGACTCCTCGCCCGTCTTGTAGGATATCAGTTATTTTGATATCTGTGTATTTCATTATATTACTTTTGTTTCTCCGCTGTAGATTACTCCGCCTATTGGATCTACTGTGATTGTTTGACCATCTTCCATTAGGCTTTGAGCATTTGCTGCACCTACTACTGCTGGGATTCCAAAGTGTACCGCAGCTACTGCTGTATGACTTGTTAGGCCGCCTGTTTCTGTGACTACTGCTGATGCTTTTTCGATGAATTCTGTAATATCTGAATCTGTGAATTTGGCTACTATGATGTCGCCATCTTCAAATTTGTGTTCTAGTTCTTTTCTTGTTGAACCGATTACTACTTTTCCTGATACAGATTTAGCACCTATTCCTGTTCCTGATGTGATGATATCACCTATTACGTGAACTTTTATTAGGTTTGATGATCCACTTACACCTAGTGGTACACCAGCTGTTACTACTGTTAGGTCACCTTCTTCTAGATAGCCTTCTGATAGGCCTCCTACTATTGCTCTTTCGATTAGTTCATCTGTTTCGTGAGCTTCTTGAATTACTAGTGGGTATACGCCCCATACTACTGATAGTTGTCTTGCTACTCTGTCTGTTGTTGTTGCGGCAATTATATTTGTTCTTGGTCTGAATTTAGAGATTATTCTTGATGTATTACCACTTGATGTACATGAGATTATTGCTCTTGCATCTAATTCTCTTGCTATTTGACAGGTTGATCTTGCTATTGAGTTGGTTGTATTTCTTCTAGATTCTATCTTGGTGTTGTATACTTTTTCGATGAAGTCATCTGATAATTCTGTTGTGACACAGATATCTCTCATTGTTTTTACTGCATTTACTGGATATTTTCCGCCTGCTGTTTCACCTGATAGCATTACACAGTCTGTACCATCTATGATGGCGTTTGCTACGTCTGTTGTTTCTGCCCTGGTTGGTCTTGGGTTTCTTATCATTGAATCTAGCATTTGTGTTGCTGTGATTACTGGTTTTGCAGCTGCATTACATCTTCTGATGATGTCTTTTTGTACCATTGGGATTAGCTCAGTTTTGATTTCTATACCTAAGTCTCCCCTTGCTACCATGATCCCGTCAGATGCTTCGATTATTTCTTCGATATTGTCTACACCTTCTTGAGATTCTATCTTAGAGATGATTTTGATGTTTTCTCCACCGTGGTCTTCTAGGACTTTTCTTATGTCATATACGTCTTCTTTTTTACGTACGAATGATGCTGCGATTAGGTCGATTCCATTTTCTATACCAAATTTGATATCATCAACGTCTTTTGGTGTTAGTGATGGAAGGTTTGTTTTTGAACCTGGTAGGTTTACTCCCTTGTGGTTTGATAGAACACCGTTGTTTTGAACTCTACATACAACATCTGTGCCATCTTTTATTTCAATTACTTCAAGTTGTACTAGACCATCGTCTATGTAGATTTCACTACCAACTTTAACATCTTGTGGTAGACCCTTGTGAGATACTGATACTATATCTTGGTTACCCATTACGTCTCTTGTTGTTAGGGTAAAAATGTCATCAGGCTTTAGGAAGATTTCTTTTACATCATAGTTTCCAGTTCTTATTTCTGGTCCCTTTGTATCAAGCATGATTGCTATTGGTGCGTTTAGTTTTCTTCTTAATCTCTTGATTGTCTTGATTTTTTCTAAATGTTCTTCGTGGTTTCCATGAGAGAAGTTTAGTCTTGCGACGTTCATTCCATTTTTGATTAACTCTTCAAGAACCTCTGGTTTTTCACTTGCTGGTCCTATTGTACACACTATTTTGGTTTTCTTTAAAATTTCTGGTTGCATTTTTACTCCTATCTTGACAAGCTATTTGCTAAGTCGTAAAGATCTTCTGGGAATGTTGACTTAACAGATGTTGCCTCGTCTATACTTACTTCTATTAATTTTCCATTTCTATAACCTATGGCTAAGTTTGTTTGCTCTTCTGATAATAATTCTACGGCACGTGCTCCCATTGCTGATCCAAGTAATCTATCAACTGCAGATGGTGAACCACCTCTTTGGACATGGCCTAGAACTGTTACTTTTGTTTCTATGCCTGTTTTTTCTTCAAGCTCATTGGCTAGGGCATATGGATCGCCTACACCTTCTGCTAGGGTTATTAGGTGGTGTAGCTTTCCTCTTTTTCTACCATGTTCCATCTTGGCAATTATTTCATTAATTGAAAATTCATGTTCTGGAACAATTATTGATTCAGCTCCTCCAGCTAGACCTGAAAATAGGGCTAGGTCTCCGCAATGGCGGCCCATTACTTCTATTACTACGGCTCTACCATGTGAGCTTGATGTATCTCTAAGCTTACCTATGGCATCAGATACAGTTTCTATAGCTGTAAAAAATCCTATTGTGTAATCAGTATATCCCATGTCGTTATCGATAGTTCCTGGGATTCCTACTGTCTTTATTCCAAGATCTGATAGGGCTTTTGCTCCCTTAAAGGATCCGTCACCACCGATTACTATTAGGCCTTCAATACCATAGTCTGCTAGGATTTGAGCACCTCTTTTTTGGCCTTCTGGTGTAGTAAATTCAAGGCTTCTTGCAGTTCCAAGAATGGTACCACCCTTATGAATGATATCAGCTACTGATGAGATATTCATTTCATAAATATCGCCTTTCATAAGACCATCATAGCCATTTCTTACACCCTTTATCCTCATGGATTTATTTAATGCGGTTCTTACAGCACCTCTTATGGCAGAGTTCATACCTGGTGCGTCGCCACCACTTGTAAGTATACCTATTGTCTTCATTATAACTCCTTATTTGACCTTAACATTTTCTTTTCCAAGCCTGTCTTCCAAAATTTTTATATTCGCATCATTGATTTCAAAATATAATTTAGGATCAAGGCTTACTAACTTCTTCTTATCTTCAAAATATATTTTTACAGGATTGTTTCCCTTGTGGCTTAGAATTAAGCCTTTAATTTCATTATACTCTATAAAATTCATTTTTAAGTATAAAGTTGACAAATTTGTTTTTTTTATGTCAATAAATTCACTCGCTAATAATTTTACATCACTTTCATCAGTTTGCAATTTACCTTTAACTATTAGCACATTATCATCTTCTATGAGATTTCTGTACTGCTTATAAGTTGAAGGAAATATAACCATTTCAATATTTCCATACATATCTTCTAGGGAGGCGAAGGCCATGAGATCTCTTTTTTTGGTTGTCAGTTCCTTTTTATTATTTAAGATACCTGCCATTGTAACATATTTTCCATCAAGCCTTGCCATTTGCCTATCATCAAGATTTTCTCTGTAGTCTGTGGTAAAATTTACTATGTTTTCAAGGGCTTCAGCGTTTTCACTTAGAGGATGTTCTGATATATAAAAACCCAAGACTTCCTTTTCCAATTTAAGTTTTATATTTTTAGGATATTCTGCAATATTCGGCATATCTATATCCCTAGTATCAACATCTCCTGCCATATCTAAGAGATTAATTTGACCTGTCACATTTATTTTATTATTGTCATGGACTGTAGCTATGGCTTTTTCATAGATTGCCATAAGTGATGACCTAGTATAGCCTAAGCTATCAAAGGCACCTGCTTTGATTAAAGATTCGATTCCTTTTTTATTAAGAGCCCTTGAATCGACATCTTCAACCCTTTCTAGGAAATTTTTGAAATTTATAAATTCTCCACCAGCTTCTCTTGCCTTTATAATTGCGGCTATTAGATTGGCTCCAAGATTTTTAATCCCTGATAGGCCAAAAATGATCTTTTTATCTGCTACTTCAAATGGTCCGTAGGACTTATTTATATCTGGAGCAAGGACTTCAATACCAAGCCTTTTAGTTTCTGATACATATAAGTATAGCTTAGATGATTGGTCCATCACTGAAGAAATTAGATTGGCCATATATTCTTCAGGATAATAGTGCTTAAGATAAGCTGTTTGAACTGCTACAAGGGAATAGGCTGCTGAGTGAGACTTGTTAAAGGCATATTTAGCAAAAGATATCATTTCATCATAAATTGTATTGGCTGCCTTCTTATCAACACCATTTCTAATAGCCCCTGGTATTAGGATTTGCCCATCTTCATCGACCTTGCCATTTATAAAAATATCCCTATTTTCTTCCATGACGCTCATCTTTTTCTTTGACATGGCTCGTCTAAGGTTATCTGCTTCCCCAAGCGAATAGCCTGCAAGCTGTTGAACTATCTGCATTACCTGTTCTTGGTAGACAATTATTCCGTAGGTCACCCCTAGGATTGGCCTTAATTTTTCATCAAGGAAGCTTACATCTTCTGGATTATTTTTGTTATGAATATATTTAGGAATTTCATCCATTGGCCCCGGCCTAAATAGAGAGTTTGCAGCTATTAGATCATCAAATACTGTTGGCTTAAGGTTTTTAAGGAAGGCCCTCATGCCGGCAGATTCAAACTGAAAAAGACCAATGGTTTGAGCCTTGTTAAATTGTTTGATGACATTTTTATCATTTACGTCGATATTTTCTATGTCTATATCTAATCCGTAGTTTTTCTTTATATCCTTTATGGTATCTTTTATAACTGTGAGGTTTCTTAGACCAAGAAAGTCCATCTTTAAAAGGCCAAGCTCTTCGATTTCTGTCATATCAAACTGGGTTACTACCAGGTCATTTGATAAGGCTAGGGGAATTATTTCTGTGAGCGGATCTTTTGAAATAACTACTCCTGCCGCATGGATTGATGTATGGCGAGGAAGACCTTCTAATTTCCTAGCTGTATCAATTAGTCTCTTGCTTTCCGCATCCTTATGGTATGATGCCCTAAAGCTATCAGATTCTTCTAGAGCCTTATCTATGGTCATACCAATTGTGGCTGGGATTTGTTTGGCAATGGTATCTACCTTGCCATAGGCAATATCAAGGACTCTACCCACATCCCTAATGGCATTTCTTGCCTGCATCCTTCCAAAGGTAATGATTTGTGAAACATGGTCTCTACCATAGAGATCATTTACATATTCAACCACCTTATCCCTTAGGACATAGTCAAAGTCTATATCTATATCAGGCATGGATACCCTCTCTGGATTTAGGAATCTTTCAAAGATTAGGTTATATTTAATCGGGTCAATTTGTGTTATATCAAGGGCATAGGATACTATAGAACCTGCTGCAGATCCTCTACCAGGACCCACTGCTATATCGTTATTTCTAGCATAATTTACAAAATCCCAAACAATTAGAAAATAATCTACATAACCCATTGAGTTTATAACTTCGATTTCTTTTTTGACTCTTTCAACTATTTCACTTGTAGGATTTTTATATTTTTTGCTTATACCTTGATTTACCAATAGTTTTAGGTAATCAAGATTGCTAAGGCCTTCAGGAAGCTTGGTATAGTATGGAAGATGGGGCTCGTGGAATTTTATCTCAAGCTTACACCTGTCCGCAATTTTTGTGGTATTTTCAATAGCTCTTACATAGTCTTTAAAAATTTCAGACATGGTATCTGGGTCTTTTAGGTAAAATTCCCTATTAGGCATCCTCATCCTATTTTCATCTTTGACTAGAGCACCAGTCTGGATACATAGGAGAACATCTTGGAGGTAAGAATCCTCCCTTTCTATATAGTGAACATCATTGGTTGCTACCATTTCTATGCCTAGTTTCCTGTGGAGATAAGCAACTCCTTTATTTACCTGTTTTTGTTCAGGAATCCCATGATCTTGGATTTCTAGGAAGTAATTACTTTTTCCAAAAGCCTCCTCATATTTTTTTGCAGTGCTTATGGCAGCTTCCATGTCATTTTCTAGAATTCTCTGGTTAACTTCCCCATTTAGACAAGCCGATAGGGCTATAAGGCCTTCTGTGTGGTCTTTTATAAAGTCAAAGCTTACCCTTGGCTTGTAATAAAAACCATTTACATAGGCTTCTGATACAATTTTTACCAAATTCTGATAACCAGTCTCATTTTCTGCCAAAAGAATAAGGTGGTAATAGCGTTTATTAGTAGGGTCTTTTATCTTGTGGTCTTTTTCTGAAACATAGACCTCACAACCTATAATTGGTTTTATGCCTTTTTTTATGGCTTGCTTATAAAATTCTATGACCCCGTACATAGAGCCATGGTCTGTTATGGCCACCGAATCCATCCCTAAATCCAGGCACTTATCAATTAATTTCTCTATCCTTGAATAGCCATCTAGGAGGGAATATTCTGTATGTAGGTGGAGGTGGGTAAATTTTGTAGTCATAATTTCCTTTCAAAAAAAGATTTGTAAGTTTTTACAAATCCTTTGCTATTTTGATAAATTTTTGAAGTCTATAGTTGACTTTAGCCTTGGATAGGGGCGGATTTAGCATCTCCCCTAGCTCTTCTAAGGATAGGTATGGGTTTTCTAACCTTAGATTGGCAAGCTTTTTGCTTAGGTCATCTAAGTCATCAAAGGCTCCTGCTTCCTTTACCTTATTTATAGCTGTCAGCTGGTTAGCCGCAGCCTTTACAGTCCTATCGATATTAGCATTATCAAAATTATTTACTCTATTGATATCATTTCTAAGCGACTTAATTGCCCTTACATTTTCAAGCTCAAATAAGGACTTAGTAGCACCGATTATAGCAAGAAAGTCAGAAATCTTGTCAGAATCCTTTAGGTAAACTATATAATAGTCATTTCTTGTAGATAATTTTGAATTAAGATTAAAGGTGTCCATAGATTCCTTTAAAAGTTTTGCTTCATTTTCATCTTTTGAAACTATCTCTAGATTGTAGCCTCTTTGAGGATCATTAACAGACCCCCTAAAGATAAAGGCAATTTTTAAAAAGCTTTTTATCTCATCTAGCCTTACATCTTCTATATCATCATAGTTTTCTATAAAACCTTCTGCCATCATAGATACTAATTTATCAGAAACATCGCTATCTTCAACAATTATTACATAGTCCCTCTTACTTTTCTTGTCAGGGTTATCTTGGATTTCAAAAGTTGGAGAATATCCATAAAGGTCAGCTACTAGCTTGTAAATATATCTAGCCTCTCCATTTGAATCTGTTTTAAAAATCACATTTAGCTTTCCTTCAGAAATCCTTATTGAACCTATAAAGTGTATCAGACTTATAAGCTCACCCTTTAGGTCAAGAGCATCTTTTTTGAGGACTTCTTTTTTGCATCTTTGGGAAAAGCTCATCTTATTCTACTATCTTATCCTTTATTGCTTGAATTGCCTTAGCATCAACCTTGGCATAAGCTAGATAATCCTCAAATGTACCATATTTTCTAATAACATAGTCATAGGCTTCTTTCATATAATATGGGTCTGTAATCCTGAATACTGAGTATGGTTCGTCTTCTCCATATCTTTCGATATAGCCAAGATGAGCTGAAGATACCTCATAGTCTGCTATGATATCTCCCCTGTAGGCATTGGCAAGGCCTAGAATAATCATTGAAATAATTCCTGTCCTATCCTTTCCCTCCTGGCAATGATAAAGTACAGAGCCTTCTGCATTTGCTATTACTTCCATAATTTCTTTAACAGCCACGAAATGATCTATTAGATTTCTATAAGACTGGCCTACAGTCATCTTTCCTGAGATAATTTTATCTATTTCTTCTTGTCTAAATTCCTTATCTGGAGCTAGTGATATATGATGAAAATCAAAATTATCTTTTATTAGCTTATGACTTTCTGTTTCAAGTTTTAATTCATTTTCTCTTCTTAAATCAATGATGGTTGTGATATTTAAGTCTTTTAGTTCCTTTATATCAACTTCTTTTACATCATCAAGACTTGCAGATCTTATAATCTTATGCCAGGCTGTAGCTTTCTTATCTAGGGTTGCTACCCCTCCCATATCTCTCGCATTTTTTATATTTTCTAGGTCTAATCTTTTTAAATATCTCATCTTACCACTTATCCTTTTCTCTGTGTCTCTTAATTAATATATAATCATCATCTTTCATTCTCTCATACATTTTCTCTACCATATAGACAGACCTATGCTTACCACCTGTACACCCAAATCCAATGGTTAGTATATTTTTGCCCTGCTTTTGAAAATCAGGCAAGAGCGATATAAGCATATCATAGGCCTTTTCCTCAAAATCCTTGATAATATGAAATTGATCGAGGTAAGCCGCTAATGGCTCACTAGTACCATTTAATGGCTTAAGCTCATCGATATAAAAAGGATTTGGGACAAATCTTACATCAAATACAAAGTCAAAATCAGAGCTAATCCCATATTTAAAACCAAATGATATAAGATTTACTATCATTTTTGACTTCTTATCTAAAGAATTTTCTATAACAGACCTAAGCTCTGCTATCTTGTAGTTAGTAGTGTCTATTATAGTATCAGATATCTCTCTTATAGGTTTTAGGAGAGCTTTCTCCTTTTCTAGGCCGTCTGTTACACTACCAAATTCTCCTAGTGGGTGGGGTCTTCTTAATTCGTTGTATCTTTTTTGAATGATTTCATCATTGCAATAAATAAAGATAATTTCTGTATCTTCATTGGCATTTTTTAGATCTTTGATTGATTCGTAGATATTATTGTCTATAGAAAATGACCTAAAATCAATTACAACCGCCATTTTTTCTATTGGCTTTTCTTGATTATTATTTAATTCTATAAATTTCTGAACTAAATATGATGGAGTATTGTCCATAGCATAATAGCCCATATCTTCATAAGCCCTTAAGGCTGTTGTCTTACCTGAACCTGATAAACCAGTAATTATCTTTAATTTCATCTATAATTCTCCGACTAATTTTACCTCTCGCTCCAGTGTAAAGCCTGTTTTCTCCTTAACAATTGCTGCCACATGATTAATAAAAGCAAGCATTTCAGTGCAAGTAGCATCTCCTGCATTTATAATAAAGCCACAGTGTTTTTCGCTAACCTGGCAATCTCCCTCTCTAAAACCTCTTAGGCCACATTCATCAATTAGCTTTGATGCATAGGATCCTTCCGGTCTTTTGAAGGTTGAGCCAGCTGATTTTTTATCAAGAGGTTGTTTGCTTGTACGTCTATCCCTATAATCTTTAAACCTATCTATAACAAGTCTTTTGTCATCTGGTTTTAATTTAAATTTAGCACTTACAACTATTAAATTATCTTCAAAAACTCTAGAATGCCTGTAAGAAAAATGCATATCAGCGTTGTTAAAGGTATGAAGGTTTCCTTCATAATCAAAGGCTTTTACTTCAACAACTATATCCTTGATTTCACCACCATAGGCACCAGCATTCATAGCTATAGCCCCACCTACAGAACCAGGTATACCTGAAATCTCTTCCATACCAGCAAGACCTATTTCTATAGCTGCCCTGCTAGCCTTTATTAGGGCTGTTCCTGATAAAGCTGTTAGGTAATCATCTTCTATCTTAACATCATCAAAATTATCAGCAAGAACAATTACGCAACCCCTAATACCCTTATCAGATACCAAAAGATTTGTCCCCTTGCCTATAACACTAGTTTCTATTTTTTTCTCATAGTTAAATTTTAGAAGAGCTTCAAGTTCTTCTATTGTGCTTGGTAAGGCTAGGGCATCTGCCACTCCTCCTATACCAAAATTTGTGTAATTTTTTAATTCTTCGCCAAAAAGTATTTGGCCGAAATTCTTATTTTCATAAAGAGATTTATAATCCATTTAATCCCCCTTAATTTCATATTTATATCTTTCCACTAATCACTATACTCTTTATAGACTTAATCTCCCTATAAAAAATAAAGAAAAAATTTGTAATTTTGTCTAATGTTTGGTAGAATAATAAAGATGAATAAGGAGGAGGTGTAATTATGGCAAGAGCATGCGATATATGTGGCAAAGGTACAAAAGCAGGAAAAGCTGTTACTTTCTCACATAGACAAATAAACAGAACTTTTAAAGCAAACGTGCACAAAATAAAAGCTGTTGTAGACGGCACTCCAAAAACTATTAACGTATGTACAAAATGTGTTAAAAGTGGAAAAGTAGAAAAAGCTTAAGCTTTTTTTAATTTAGTACTAAATTAAAAAATATACTGGCCCTAGGGTCAGTTTTTTTTAGTAAAAAGAAAGGGTCACTTGCAAATTTTAGCAAATGACCCTTTCTTTTAATATTTTTTAAATATTTCATGATATTTTTCTATCTGGCTTTTTATATCTTTAGCAAATACATCAGAGCCTACAACTATCTCATCAAGACCAAGCTCTAAGACATTTTCGACATTATCAGTCTTTATTCCCCCATCGATTTGAATCTTGATATCCTTCTTATTTTCATCGATGTAATTTCTAAATAATTTTACGCTATTTTTACTTTCCTCCATAAATTTCTGGCCGCCAAAGCCTGGATTTACACTCATCACAAGCACTAAATCTATATAATCAAAATACTCTAAAAGCTTTTTAGGATCTGTGGCTGGTTTTGATGTAAGACCTACTTCCATCCCAGCTTCTTTTATAGCAAGAAGGGTCTTTTTTAAATCTTTACAGGTCTCATAGTGAACAGTAAGCCTATCGCATCCTGCCTTTTTGAAGTCATCTATATATCTTATCGGATCTTCAATCATAAGATGGGTATCAAAGAAATAATCATTCTTATCCCTTATATCAGATATAACCTTAAAACCAAAAGAAATATTTGGAACAAATATCCCATCCATAATATCTATATGGATTATTTCAAGGCCTGTACCTTTCGTTTGGTCAAGGTCAGCCTGTAAATTAGCAAAGTTACATGAAAGTATTGATGGGGCTAGTTTTACCATTTGTTAAGTCTCCTTTGTTTTAATTCTTCAAAAAGTTGTAGGTAATTTTTGTATCTTGATTGGGCAATTTTGCCAGCTTCTAGGTCTTCTTTTACCCTGCATGATGGCTCATTAATATGGTTGCAATCCTTAAATTTACAATCCCTATCCCTAAGCTCTACGAAGGTATTTTTAAGATCATTCTCATCTTCTAGAAAGTCAAATTCAAAGCTATCAAAGCCTGGTGTATCAAATATAAAAGTGTCTTTCGAAATCTTAAAAATTTCTGTGTGTCTTGTTGTGTTTTTTCCCCTTCTAGACTTTTGGCTTATCTCACCTATTTCTATCTCTCTATCTAAAACATTTGATAGGAAGGTTGATTTTCCAACACCACTTGCTCCAGATACTGCAGAAGTTTTTCCTTTAAGGACTTCTAGAATTTCATCTTTGGGGAAGTCCTTGTAATTATCTATCTTAATTAGCTTGTATGATAAATTTTCGTAAATTTCTGCTATTTCTTCGATTTTTTCCTGGCTTACTAGGTCTATTTTTGTAAGGATAATTACCACTTCGATATTTAGATACTCACACATGGCTAGATATTTATCTAGGTTGTAAAGATTAAGTGGTGGATGATCTATTGTTATAAAAACTAGTAGCTGGTCTACATTTGCTATATTTGGTCTTTTTATCTCATTTCTTCTAGGTAGAAGCTTTGTGATATAGGCTTTATCATCTTCAAGGACTTCTACTTCCACATTATCACCCACTAGTGGCTTTTTATCCTTGACTCTGAAGTTACCACGGGCCTTGGCCATTAACAAGTTTTCTTCAGTATTCACATAATATAATTCTTTTTGACTTTTAATTATTTTACCAATCATCTAATTAACTGTATATACTCCATAAGATTCATCATCAACTAAGACTTCTAACTTGCTAGAAGCTTGTGACATTACTTTAAGAACTAAAACACCATTTTCATTTAATTCTACTGAAGAATGGTAGTCATCATATATAAGCTCTGACCTATTGCCCTGCTTATTAATCTGATAAACTTTTACATTGAAATTATCTTTAGCATTTCCAATATTTAATTTAAGCTGTACTTCCCTATTAGGGTTTATTTCTTCTTTTTCTTCTTCACCTAAACTTATTGTTAAATCAATGGCTGATTCTTCTTTTACTTCAGTACCTGCTCCAATCGACTGATTCATTACTAGGCCTCTTTGGGTATTTGATGAATTTCTGTAGTCTACATTTCTTACTTTTAGGCCAGCATTTTTTGCGGCTGCTATTGCATCCTTCTCGCCCATACCTAAGAGATTTGGTACTTCTACTATTTCTGTTGTGTCTTCTGGACCTACAGATATAACAAGGCTAATCTCAGAACCAGACTGAACGCTTGCTCCTGCTGATGGCTCTTGTCTAATTACTAGGTCTTTTTCAACTGTATTAGAATAATCTGTAGATGTTGTTCCAAGTTTTAATCCTAGTTCCTTTAGGGTATCTTCTGCCTGGCTTAGGTTCATGTTTTTTAGCTGAGGGACTTCTACTTCTCTTCCAGAAGAAATTACAAGATAAACTACACTACCTTTTTTAGCTTTAGTGGACGCTTCAGGGTCTTGACTCATAACCTTACCCTTTTCATACTCATCACTTTCTGCAGTTCTTGAAATATTTGCCTTAAAGCCTCTACTTTCAAGTTGTTTTACTGCTTGTTCTTGAGTTAAGTTTACTACTGTAGGTATTTCTATTTCATCTTGGTTAAACATTGTTGAGAAGAAATAGACAGCCCCTACTAATATAAAGGCCAATAAAGCTAGTGGCCAAATCTTTATTGATGTTTTCTTGGATTCTTTCTTTGACTTTTCTTCTGGAGTGGATACATAGATAGCTTCCCTGTCGTCTTCGTAGTAATCGTCTACTTCTTCCCTTTTCTTTTTAGGTACTACTATAGGGATTCTTGCTGTATCTTCAATCTCTTCTGTATTTTTAACTAAAGATTCATCATCTAAGGCTTCTATCAATTCACTTGCATTTTGGAATCTCTCAGTTGGATCCTTTTTAAGTAGTTTCATTATTATATAATTCAAGTGTAGGGATAGGTCGGGATTTAATTCTCTTGGTGGAATTGGATTATCTTGTATATGCATCACTGCAATTCCTACCGAGTTGTCTGCATCAAAAGGCACCCTTCCTGTTGCCATCTCATACATTACGGCCCCTAGAGAGTATAAATCTGACTTTTGATCTACAATCTTACCCTTTGCTTGTTCTGGTGATATATAATGGACTGTACCTAATATCGAGCTTGTATATGTTATGGTTGCGTTGGACGATACCCTAGCTATACCAAAATCGGTTACCTTTGCTAGACCAAACTTATCTATAAGTATATTTTGTGGCTTGATATCTCTATGGATTATACCTGAAGCGTGGGCTGATTTTAAAGCCTGAGCTATTTGTGTAGAATAATCAATAATATCATAATTGGATAGGATTTTTTCCCTATCTATTAGATCTTTTAGGGTCTCTCCTTCTACATACTCCATTACTATGTATTGGATAAGCTTGCCATTTAGCATGTCTTTTCCAATATCATATACATTAACTATATTTATATGGCTAAGTCTCGCTGCGGACTGAGCCTCATTATTAAATTTCTTTAAAAATTCGTCATCTTCGGCGTATTGGTTTTTGAGTACTTTAATTGCCACAAACCTACCCAGAAGCCTATCCTTGGCCTTGTAGACCTTGGCCATGCCTCCCACGCCGATTTCCTTTATAATTTCATATCTACTATCTAAAACTATATTTTCCATATTACCCTCTTATAGTAAAATAGTTGTAACTGTAATATTGTCTCTTCCTCCACTTTCTATAGCTTCTTCTATCAAAAGAGACGAAATTTCATAAGGGTCAGTCTTATCTTTTACTATATTTTCTATTTGTTCATCTGTAATCTCATTTGTCAGGCCATCTGTTACCATTAAAATAAGGTCCTTATCTTCCATATCAAAACTTCTACTATCTGGCGATACTTTTGCTTCTGTTCCCACCGCTTTGGTTATGGCTGCCTTATTTATGAAATTTTCAGCTTCATCTTCTGTTAAAGAGCCGGAATCTAGTAAATCATTTACAAGAGAGTGATCACGAGTTAACCTTCTAAGCTCGCTATTTCTATAGATGTAAGCTCTTGAGTCACCAAGATGTGACAAATGATAGACTTTATTTTTGTGATCTATGCAAAGACAGACTACTGTTGTTCCCATCCTGTCATAGTCTTCTTGAGAAGATAGTGAGAAAATCTCATTGTTTGCATAGATTATAGCTTCTTCTTGGAGCTTTAATAGAGAATCATAGGCATTTAAATCTGCTTTTTTAACATAATCTATAAATAAATTTACAGCCATTTTGCTTGCAATTTCTCCCTTGCTATGGCCTCCCATACCATCAGCTACTATGAAGAAGTCAACGTTATCTAAACTAATATTTGAAAATGAATCTTCATTTTCGCTTCTTATTTTACCAATATTTGTAATTGAAGAAAATTTCATTCTTACCTCGCATAATTATTTCTAAGCTGGCCACAGGAAGCGTCTATATCTTGACCCATGGATTTTCTTATAGTGGCATTTAGGCCCCTTCTGCTTAGTTTATTTTTAAATTCATCTAAAGCACTCATCTTTGGTTTATCATGTTTAAACTCCTCGATCGGGTTTAGAGGAATTAGGTTTATATGTACATTTTTGCCAAATAAGAGATCGTGTAAATTTTCTACATCTTCATCTAGGTTATTTACCTTATCGATTACAACATATTCAAAGGAAACCCTTCGGCCTGTTTGATCAAAGTAATAATCTGTAGCCTTTATAAGCTGGTCAATAGAATATTTTTTGGCTATTGGCATAAACTTAGCTCTTTTTTTATCATCTGCATAGTGAAGAGAGACAGCTAAGTTTACATCTAATTTGGTATCAGCTAGCTTGTAAATTTGTGGAACAAGTCCTGAAGTTGAAAGGGTTATTGACCTATGAGAAAGATTTCTACCCTTAGGGCCTGTGATAATTTCAATGAACTTTTCTATATTTGTAAAATTATCCAAAGGCTCGCCTATGCCCATTATTACAATATTTGAAATAGGTCCATTTAATCTTTCTAGGAGGTAAACCTCTTCTATTAATTCAGATGCTGTCATATTTCTGACTAGGCCATTTTTGGTAGATGCACAGAAAGTGCACCCCATCCTGCAGCCAACCTGGCTTGATATGCAGATTGTAGACCTATCCTTATAATCCATATAAACTGCTTCTATAATATTTTTATCATCTAACTCTAAAAGATATTTCTTGGTTGAATCTAGCTTTGAGCTAAAAGTCTCCAAAAGCTTTACACCATCGATCTTAAAGTCATTTTTAAGCTCTTCTCTCATATTTAGGGGAAGGTCTGTCATCTGATCAAAATCATTAATCCTATTTACATGGATATTGTGAAAGACCTGTTTGGCCCTAAATTTTTGATAAGATTTTTCTTTGAATAAGTCTTCAATTTGGCTTATATTTTTATCATTTATACTAATCATTTATCTTCCTAAACTTGGATATGAAAAATCCATCACATCCATCTTCAAAACTCCTGTATTCCTTAAAAGCCTCTCCCTCTATGTCTATACTTTCTAAATTTATCTTAGCCTTCAGATATAGGAAATTATCCCTATTTTCTAAAGGGCCTATGGTACAGGTTGAGTATAAGAGAATCCCGTCTTTTTTAAGGTATTTTATAGCTTGGTCAAGGATTTCTTTTTGTAGGCTAGCTAGCCTTACAATCGTTTCCTTATTTCTATTATATCGTATTTCTACTTTTCTTCCTACTACCCCAAGACCAGAACATGGAGCATCTACTAAAATATAATCAAATTTATTTTCAAAATCCTCTACAAATGTAGAAGCATCGTGGTTTGTGATAGAAATATTTTTTAGTCCCAACCTTAAAATATTTTCTTCAATAAGTTTATTTTTAGAAGAAGATATGTCATTTGCGATTATTTGGCTAGTATTATTGCTTATCTCTGCCAAATATGACGTCTTTGTACCTGGTGCAGCGCATAAGTCTAATATTTTAGAATTTCCCTTAGGATCTAAGACTTCTACAGCCTTCATTGATGATTCCTGTTGGATGGTAAAATAACCTTCTTTAAAATATTTGCTTGCTGCAAGGGAGGCTGGGTTTTTGACTATCAAGGCATTTTTTGCTATTTTTCCATCTTCTATTTGATAGCCTTCTGCTTCTAACTTATCTCTTAATTCATTTTTGCTTATCTTCAGCTTATTTACCCTTATTGCAAGATTTTTAAGGCTATTTGCATCTCTAAGATAGGCCTTGGTATAGTCCATCCCATAATTGTCATAGATATATCTGGTAATTTCTTCCGTGAAGGAATATCTTATCGAAAGGCTTTTTATATCATCAGTCTCATAGATAGTTGCTATTTCCTTTTCATCCCTTATGAAATTTCTAAGAATGGCATTAACAAAGGCTAAAGACTTTTTGTTTTTTTCCTTACTTAGGTCAACAAGCTTATCAACAGTTGCATAATCTTTTGTATCTAAGAAATGAATGTTATAAATTCCAATTTCTAGGATAAGAAGTATTGACTTGTGGATTTTTTTAAGCCTTATAGAAGATAATTTTCTTATCATATAGTCTATATAGATTTTATTTTCCAATACTCCGTAGACATTTTTGCTGACGAAGGCTAAGTTTTCTGCCTTGTCAGCATACTTATTTATCATGTCGTTAGATTTTTTATCTTGGTAGACAATGGCGTAGAGAATATTAAATATTATCTTTAAATCAGTCATTGTCTATGATATATCCTATTTCTAGGTCATTTCCTAATAAGAAGCTCTTTGTATCCATGGCCTTTTTGCCTGGAACTTGGATTTTTTCGATTCTTATAGCAGAATCTCCTGTTGCTATTAAAATTAGGTCATTTTTATTAGCAGCTAGGATTTCTCCAGCCTCGCCTTTTTTATTGGAAGCTAGACTAGCCTTATGAATTTTGATATTTTCACCCTTATATGGAAAATACGCCACAGGAAATCCAACTAGGGCTCTAATTTGATTTAAAATTTCCCTACTTGTCCTTGTAAAATCAATCCTTCCCATTTCTTTTGATATCTTTGTGCAGAAGGTCGCCTTTGAATCATCTTGTTTAATTCTTTTTGCATAGACTTCATCAAAGTTTAAAATAGCTTCTCTGATAGCTTCAGCTCCTAGGGCTCCCAACTTTTCTTCCAAATCAAAATAATCTTCGCTAGGATCTATTTTATAATCTTTTTGGATTAAGATATCACCTGAATCCATGCCTTTTTCAATCAACATGGCTGTAGCTGATGTTTCCTCTTCACCATTTAGTAGGGAAAATTGTATAGGACTTGCTCCCCTATACAGTGGTAATTTTGAAGGGTGAAGATTTATTATCCTGTCCTTAAAATTATCTAATAGGACATCTTTTAAAAGTTGGCCAAAGGCAACTACTACTATAAAGTCGATTTTAAGGTCTTTAAGTAGGCCCACAAATTCTTCTGTATTTACAGAATCTGGTGTCTCAACTCTAATTCCCTTATCTTCTGCATACTTTTTAATCTCTGTTGGAGAAAATTTATTCCTAGACCTCTTCTTATCCTTGCTAGATACAACTAGGCTTACATTTATATTTTCATCATTATAAAGAACATCCAAAGTCTGCACTGCAAACTTTGGATTGCCCATAAAACATATATTAATCATTTATTTCTTCTTGGTCCTCAAATTTAATTTCTTCGATGTATTTATCCTTAAATAATATTCCGTCTAAGTGGTCGATTTCGTGTGATAGAATAACTGCTGGGAAACCATGAGCATCCCAAATCTGTTCCTTACCTTCTTCATCAAGGTATTTTACCTTTACATGCTCAGCTCTTTTAACTGTAGCGTTGAAATCTGGTATAGATAGGCAACCTTCTACTCCGATTTGTTCACCATCTTTTTCTATTATTTCAGGGTTTACAAGCTTAACTAGGCCTGTCTGTCCATCTTGAGGGTCTACTACTATTACTCTTTTAAGTATTCCTACTTGTGGAGCGGCAAGGCCTACTCCGTTTGCATCATACATTGTTTCTGCCATGTCATCTAATAAAATATTAATCCTATCGGTAACTTGGTCTACTTCTCTTGAGACCTTTCTTAAGATTGGATCTCCATCTATTCTTATATTTCTAATTGCCATATTTCCTCCTTATTTAGAGTTGCAATATTATCTCTCTTTATCCTTTATATTTTACTGGTTTTAGGCTAATTTTCAATTATCCTTAAAGGCTATAGAGTATAGCCTACTTATACCCTGGTCATCGATTGTTACACCGTGAATTTTTTCTGCAAGCTGCATGGTTGTTTGTCTATGGGTTATCATTATAAATTGGGTCTTATCAGATAGGCTTTTTAGGTATTCTATATATCTTTTTATGTTTGATTCATCAAGGGCCGCATCAATTTCATCTAAGATAGAGAATGGGGCTGGATTTTGTTCAAATATTGCAAAAAGTAAGGCTACTGCAGTAAGAGCCTTCTCCCCACCTGATAGAAGTGAGATTGATTTTAAGGACTTTGATGGTGGTTTCGCTTCAATTTCAACACCAGCTGTAAGGAAGTCCTCGCTGTCTAAGATTAGCCTTGCATCTCCTCCCATGAAGAGGATTTTGAAGATTTTGGTGAAGTTCTCATTAATTATAGCGAAGTTTTTTGAAAATTCTTCCTTCATTTCCTTTTCTAGGGCTAGGATCATTTTTTCTATATCTTCTTTAGCATTTTTCAAATCTTTTATCTGAACTTCGACAAAATCAAGCTCTTTGGCAACATTATCGAAGTCTTCAAGAGCTGTAGGAGTAAAATATCCAATCTCATTTATCCTTTTTTGTAAATCTATGAGGTCATTTTTCTTTACCTCAAGCTTTTGGCAATCCTTGTATTTTTCCCACAAGTCCTTTATGGAAATGCTTATAAATGGTGATATTTCATCTTCTAATTGACTGTAAGACTCATTTAAATTTTCTAATTTATAGGAAAGCTTTACCTTTTCGAGGTTTTCCTTGTTAAGGTCTTCTTCAATTTTAGTATTTTGGTCAATCAATTTTGAGTTTTCTGACTCGCAAGCTTCAATATCTTGACCTAAGACTTTTATTTTTTCTTTGAGATTATCGAATTCTTTTACGTATAGGTCAATCGAAGCTATAAGTTTATCATTTTTTAATAAGGATTCTTCAAGGTCCTTATTTAAATTTTTGGCAAGTTTTTCTTGGATTTTGATATTTTCTTTTATATCTGCAAGTTTTTCCTCAATATTTGCCCTGGCATTATCAGCTAAGACCTTATCACGTTTACTTATCTCTAGCTTATTTGTAAGAGCTGATATTTCATCTCTTACCCTATCAAATTCCTTATTTTTCGCTTCTAGCCTAGATTCATTTTCAGATATGCCTTGACTGAGTCTATCAAAATCATTTCTTAAAGAGCCTATGTCCATATTATTTATAGGTTTTTCATAGTCAAGATCAGAATCATTTAAGCTTTCCTTATGATTTATCAAAGATTCTATTCTTAGGCTTATCCTTGATATTTCATCACTTATTTCTTTAATTTTTTCTTCTCTTAGGTCGTAGGCTTCTTTTTCTTTAAGAAGTCTTTCTCTTTTTTCGTTAATTTCGGAATCTAGTTTACTTAAGACTTCTTCCAATTCCTGTCTTCTCTCATCTGATTTTTGTAAATTAAGGCTTAAATACTTTAGTTTTTTCTTACGATTTAAAAGATTGACATTTGACCTCTTATTTTTATCAGATCCTGCTACCATTGATCCCCAGTTATTGATGATATCGAGGTTAAGACTTATTATCCTATAACCCTTAATCTTTCTTGATAGGTTAATTGCAGCATCAATGTCTTTTACAACAACGGTAGAACCTAGGAAATGGTTAATTACCCCAGATAATTTATCATCGTAAGCCACGAGCTCGTAGGCCATAGCTATTACTTCTGGAAAATTTGGCCTTTCTTTTCTATATGAATTGATTGAATCTATAGGCAGAAAGGTAATCCTTCCAAGCTTTTCCCTATTTATAAAGTTAATAAGCTCTCTAGTATCTTCTTTTGACCTTGTGACAATATTTTGTAGGCCAGCTCCCATTAGGTTATCAATTATTTCCTCATAACCAATTTTAACTGAGATTAGATTGGCAAGAGTGTCTACGTAAAAACCTGCCATAGCGCTTTCTTTGGTCTTTTTGAGGAAGTCTTGGATTTGATAAAAGTATCCCTGATTTTTATCAAGGCTATCTTTTTCTATCTTCATATCAGCCATTAATGACTTAATTTCAAGCTTCAAATTGTTTAATTCATTTAAAGTTTCCCTATACTTTTCATCCGCATTTTTTATATCATCTGCTAGATTGGTTATGGCCATCTCTTGGTCATTTTTTTCTTTAAATAAAATTTCTTGATTTTCTTTGCTTGAATCAAGCTTTTGACTTAAATCTAAAATTTCCTTATCTAGGGCCTCTAATCTTTGTTTTTTCTCAGCCAAATCTTTTTGTCTTTTTTGATCAATAATAGCCCTAGATTTTTCAAAGACTTCATAATCTAAGATTTGTTCTTTTATCTCTTCTGTACTAGACCTTTGACCAACTAGGATATTATTTAGGTCTGATATCTCTTTTTCTAAAGATATTTTTAGATCTTTAGCCTTTGCTAAATCACTTTCTAAGGATGATATTTTTTCAGAAATTACTCCTAGTTCCTTATTTTTTAGGTCAAAGGATTCACTTTCACTTATTAAAGAAGCCTTTAAATTTGCTAGGTCTTCCTCTATCCTATCCTTATCTCTAAGGTCGTAATCCTTTTTTTGGATATTTAGGTCAAGATTTGCCCTAGCACGCTCGATGTTTTTCTCATAAGTTTCTGCTTCTGACTTGGACCTATCGAGATCTGCTTTTAGAGATTCATATTTTTTCTTAAAAGGGCCTAGTTTTTCTAATATATCTGAATGACTTGATTCAAGGCTTGATAATTTATTTTCGCTTTCCTTAAGCTTTAAATTTATCTCATCTCTTTTTTTAATCAAATCATAGGATTTATTTTTAAGGTAGAAGTAAGCTTTTTTGTTAATATCTTCGCTTAATTCTTTATGGGCTAGGTAATTATCCTTGTAGGCCTTGAGAAGGTCATAATCCTTTTTCTTATATTCTAATTCCTTTTCGATTATCTCTAGGTCTTCGCTTACAGCTTTTAATTTCTTATCAGCTTCTTCTCTTCTGTACTTGTGTTTTGAAATTCCGGCAGCTTCCTCAAAAATCGCCCTCCTATCAGCAGGAGTTGACATAATTATTTCATCAATCCTACCCTGGCCAATTATTGAGTAGCCTTCTTTTCCTACTCCAGTGTCGAAAAATAGTTCTCTAATATCCTTAAGCCTGCACCTTTTGCCATTTATCTTGTATTCATTTTCCCCAGAACGATAAATTCTCCTGGTGATGCTCACCTTATCATAGGCAAGGTCTAGCCTTTTATCCTCGTTTGAGAAATTAAGACAGACTTCTGCTATGTTCATCGCATTTTTTGCACCTTGAAAGATTACATCCTTCATATTTGAACCACGGAGGCTCTTTATAGATTGCTCTCCCAAGACCCATCTTACAGCATCAGAAATATTAGATTTGCCAGATCCATTAGGTCCAACTACAGCAGTAATTTGACTATCAAATTCAATTTTTGTTTTATTTGCAAAGGATTTAAAACCCTTTAGTTCTATACTTTCTAGTCTAATTTAAATCACCACCGTATTTTTCTTCTACATAATCATCGATAAATTTATCTATATCTAAGTCGTATTTTTTCCCACAAGAAATAATATAAGATGAATCGCTTGATTTAAATTTAAGCTTAACCTTATATTTTTGATAAAAGTAATTCTTGTTTGATTTTTTATTGCCTGCAATTATTGAAATATCCCTATCATTTGTAAAAATTTCTAGGTCATCCTTTAAATCTAATTCTTTAATGAGCTTTTCTAAATATAACCTATAGATATAGGATTCTACTTCTTGCCTTAGGGCCGGATGGAAGGGTCCTGCTACTACATCTGCTCCTTCGTTGATATTTTCTGTAGGCTGAAGGCCAATTCTAATGACATTAATATTTCTATATTCATAAATCATTAGGACTTCTGCAGATATTTCTATGGCATTATCCAGGCTTAGAGGCTTGTAAAGACCTGCCTGGTAGAGTTTTTCAAGCTTGGTGTCCTTGATTACTAAGGTTGGATAAATCCTAGCTATATCTGGACCAATCTTTGCTGATTTTATAGCTGTTGCAATTATTTTCTCCCTAGAATCCTTATATAGACCTGGCATTATTTGATGGCCTAGCTTAAATCCAAAATCTTTTATTAGCTTACTTGCTTTCTCGCTATCGCTTACCTTATGGCCCCTTTCGTTTGAATCTAGGACTTCTTGATCAAAGGATTGGATTCCTAGTTCTATGGTATCGACTTCATAAGATTTTAAGATTTCCAGAATGGAATTATTTATATAATCAGGTCTAGTTGAAAGTCTGATTCTATCAATAATTCCCTTCTTTTTGTAGGCCCTTGCTATTTTTAAGTATGAAATCATTGTATCAAGGGGAAGTCCTGTGAAAGATCCTCCATAGAAGGCTATTTCCTTGCTTGTTTGTTTATCTTTAAAATATTTTAAGTAGTCTTCTATTTGCCTTACAATACTTGACTCATCTGCCTTATCTTTATAATTTGTAATCTTTACCTGGTTACAAAAGGCACAATCGTGAGGGCAGCCCAAAAACGGGATAAAGATTGGTATTATTTGATTAGACATTTTTGATACGCTCATAGGCAAGTTTTGCTGCCATCTGCTCGGCTGTTTTTTTATTCTTGCCAATTCCTTCTGCTAAGGCCTTACCATTTAACCTAACTTCCATAGTAAAAGTCTTATCATGCTCAGGACCTTCTTCTTTTATAAGTTCATAGGTCAAATTTTTCTTGTTCTTGGCGTTGTAATACTCTTGCAGACGGGTCTTATAGTCTAAGAATAATGAATCATCATTTATTATCTCTAATACTTCATCCTTATAATTTTTGTATAAAAACTTGCACAAGTCATCATAGGATGAATCTAGGTAAATTGCAGCACAAGTTGCCTCAAAAGTGTCGGCTTTTACATGCTTTTTAAGCTTGCCACCTTGTTTTTTCTCTCCCATTCCAAATCTTAAATATTTAGTTAGGCCAAATTTCTCACTTGCCTTGGCAAAGGAATCTGTGCAGACTATTCTTGACCTTGTTCTTGTTAGCCAACCTTCAGGCTTTTGTGTGTAGTGTTTGAATAAATACTCGCTTACTACCATGTCTAGGATGGTATCACCTAAAAATTCTAGCCTTTCGTTTGACTTAATGTTTCCTCTTGCTTCATTTGTGAAAGAAGAATGAGTTAAGGCTACATCTATCAATGCCTTGTCATTGAATGTGTAGCCTATATTTTTCTCAAATTCTTCTATTTTTTCTAGTCTATCTTTTGACAAAGACATTAGTTTTTACTTTCTATAAGGCTTACTATATCTGCTAAGCTTTCAATTTCATCAAGTTCTTCTTCGGAAAACTCAATCTCAAACTCTTCTTCAACAAGCATTATAAAGTCTACAAGGTCGATTGAATCAATGTCTAAGTCAGAAATCTTGCTTTCAAAATCGATATTTGCTACATCAATATCTAAGTTTTCTTCTGCTAATTTTGTTAATTGTTCTCTAATCATTTAATTCTCCTTGAATTTTATTAATTACATCCATGTTTATATATTTAATTAGGCCTTTGATGGCATTTGATATGGCTATTTCATTTGCATTGCCATGTGCCTTATATACATAGGATTTTACCCCTAATAAAGGAGCTCCTCCAACTTTTTGGGCACTGAATTTGCCTAAGGATTCTTTAAGGTCATTTTTTATAGTGAGGGCTGCCATTTTATTCTTAAATGACTTATAAAACACTCCTTTAAGTTCGCCTTTAAGTAGGTCTAGGACGCCTTCTGCTGTCTTTATAGCAACATTTCCTGCAAAACCATCAGCTAGAAGTACATTGACCTTGCCGGTAAATAGGTCTCTTGCCTCGATGTTACCTACAAAGTTGATGTCCCTTTCTTCTAAGAGCTTGTAGGTTTCTTTGGTAAGCTTGTTGCCCTTATGGCTTTCAACCCCTACATTTAAAAGGCCTATCTTAGGATTTTCAACTCCTAGTACATTTTGTAAAAATATCTTACCCATAATAGCAAATTCTTCAAGATAAGCTGGCTTGCAGTCCATATTTGCACCTGTATCCATGAGCATACATATCTCACCTGTGCTTGGCAGACTCGCTGCTAGGGATGGCCTATCTACACCATCTATTCTTTTTGATATAAATATACCACCTGCAAGGAGGGCACCAGTGGAACCAGCTGATAAGAGTCCGTCATAGCCTTCTTCCTTTAATTTATTATAGGCTAAGACTATTGATGCATCTTTCTTCCTTCTAATAGCCCTTACAGGCTCTTCATCATTTGATATAAATTCATCGGTATGGACTATCTCGTAATCTTTGATTCTTCCATTTATGATTTCTTTTAATTGACTTTCCTTTCCTACAAATACAGGAATAAAGTCCTCATCCTTAAGGGCAAGTATGGCGCCTTCTACTAAGACCCTGGCGCCTTCATCTGCACCATAGGTATCTATAACAATTTTCATTTAATCCTCTTTATCTACAATAATTTATACATATTATACTTTTCTTACAAACTTAGGCTATCTTTAGGTAATAAAAAAGATAGTGCAAAAACACTATCTCTTTTAAAAATTAATTTTCTTCAACTACTGCTACGCCTTTGTACTCTCCACAGGATGGGCAAACTCTGTGTGGTAGCTTCATTTCGTGGCAATTTGGACACTCAACATAGTTTGATCTGTTCAAAGTATAAGCTGAGGCTCTTCTTTTATTTTTTCTTGTTTTTGATGTTCTTCTTTTTGGTACTGCCATCTATGACACCTCCTCTTATCAGTTTTAGCAATCCTTTATATTATATAAGCTAAAACTTTGCTTGTCAAGCTTCTACGAGAGATTTTGTATCTCTTGCTATCATTAATTCTTCGTTTGTAGCTATTACCATAACCTTAACTTTAGAATCATCTGTAGATACTACATGGCAACCACCACGTACGTTGTTCTTTTCTTTATCTATTTTAATACCAAATAATTCAAAGCCTTCCATGATATCTCCTCTCATAGAAATTGAGTTTTCGCCGATACCACCTGTAAATACTATAGCATCACAAGCGCCTACTTCTGCCATATAGCCTGCTATATATCTTTTCACTCTTGTAGCAAACATTTCTAGGGCAGCTTTGGCTCTTTCATTGCCTTCATTTGCAGCATTTTCTAGGTCTCTAAAGTCTGATGATACACCTGATACTCCTAGAACACCTGATTTTTTATTTAGGACATTTTCCATTTCTTCTGGAGAAAGATTTTCTTTTTTCATAATGTAGGTTACAGCAGCTGGATCTATATCACCAGATCTTGTTCCCATTACAAGTCCTTCAAGTGGAGTAAGTCCCATTGATGTATCAAATGATTTACCATTTTTAACAGCACAAATTGATGAACCATTACCAAGGTGGGCTGAAATGATATTTAAATCATTTACATCTTTGCCAAGTACTTCTGCTGCTTTATTAGTAATAAAGTTGTGGCTTGTGCCGTGGAATCCGTATTTTCTTATAGCTTCTTCTTCGTAATATTTGTAGTCTATACCATATAAGTAAGTTTTTGCTGGCATTGTTTGGTGGAAGGCTGTATCAAATACTGCTACGTTTTTAACATTTGGAAGTAGTTTTTCACAAGCTTCAAGTCCCATTAGGTTAGCTGGGTTATGAAGTGGTGCAAATTTTGTATATTCTTCTATAGCATCTCTTACTTCTTTATCTATTAAGGCAGATTTAGTGATTTTTTCTCCACCGTGTACAAATCTGTGGCCTACAGCATCTATTTCTGAAAGGTCTGCTATGACACCGTTGTCTTTATCAACTAAAGCATCAAATACATGAGCAACAGCTTCAGTGTGATCTTTCATAGCTTCTTCTATTATATATTCGTCATCACCCTTTTCTTGGATAAGTTTTGAACCTTCGATACCAATTCTTTCTACTAGGCCTTTTACCATTACTTCTTCATTTTCCATGTTGAATAATTGATATTTTAGTGATGAAGAACCACAATTAATTACTAATACTTTCATTTTTCCTCCAATATTTTTCTTCTATTTACCTACATTATACCTTAAATGTTACTTTAGCAATATTAATAAATTCGCTTATTTATAAGAATGAATTTATTATTTTCGTCGTATTTGTATTTTATTTGAGCTTTGCTTATTGTATTTTTATACTTTGCTTTTAAATTTATCTGTAGGTTACATTCCTCCTTAGCTTGGTAGATTTCAATGTCAGATTTTAAATATAGAACTTCCTTTATAAAATTTGGGTCAAGGTTTTTATCAAGACTTAATTCCTCTATAAGAACATTCACAAAACTTTCTGCATCAAATAAGCTTTGTTTTTTATCGCTAATATCATTTGATAATTCTGTATCCACTTCATTTTGTCCTGCTATAAAGCTGACGCTAAGGGAAAGTAATAATAATATTATGAGCACATATATACTAATAAAGGCTTTTTTCATAGCTTATCTCCCACATCAATGGCTGTTTCAAAGTTGAAATTGCCTCTTAAACTTCTTATATAAACCCTAATTAGCTTACTATCCTCATCCAATACTAATTTTATATCTTTAATTTTAGCTATATTATTATCTCTGCCAGAAGCATCTGTTGACAGGTTATCTCTATTAATTTTTAGAAATTTATTGTCACGATAAAAATAGCATTTTGAATCTTTACCATCCCTATTAGTCTTATAAAAATAAAAATTACACACTTCATTATCCCTAGTTTCAATCTTTTTTGACCTTCTGATATTAGTATCAACATAAAGCATGGCGGTACATGCTTCCTTATACTCGGCCTCTCTAGTAATGGATGATGAAAGAATATTGAAATTCACCTTGAAAAAAGATGATAAAATAACGACTAAGATTGAGATTATAGCAAGGCTTATTATCAATTCTAAAAGACTAAAGGCTTTCTTCATCTATAACCTCTATTACTTCTAAGCTATCATTTCCAAAAGATGCCTTTACTTTTATGTATCTATCTGACTTAAGTCCTGAGTTTTTATAAGGACCTATTGAGATTTTTATCTTATAATCTCCAATTTGGACTTCATTTTCTAGCTTATCTACATTCTTATTTTTCCTTGCCATATCCTTACCAAGCTCTAGTCCTGCTTGAAGGGCAAATGTCACTTGGGCCTTATCTTTTATTTTCTCTGAGATTTGCATATTATTCCTAGCAGAAGGAAATACAAATAAGGCTATAAGGCTTAAAATCATAAGTGATACAATTATTTCTATTAGACTAAAGGCTTTACTTTTCATTTAAATATCCTGTCAGTGCGCTTATGGTAAATTTTCTAATTTTTTTGCTTTTGTTGTTTATAAATACCAGCTCGTATGTCCCGTTATTAATAGTACTCGCATAGCCATCTGATTTAAATTCTACAACAGTATCTGAATACGCGTAGCTTATATGTTTAAAAGCCTTGGATTTTGGATCGTTTATAGTAGTCTCATCACTATGAGTAGTGTTTAGATAATAAAAATCTTTCCTTAAATCAAGATAATATGGAATACCAATAGCCATGGCTTTTTTTCTTGCCAAGTTATAATCATTAATAAAATTTTCCACCTCAATATCAGCTGCTCTATCTTCAATAAGAGATATTTTCATCATCGGAATGGCAATGACTATACTAATTATTGCAAGTACTATTATCAATTCTAATAAGGTATAGGCTTTTTTCATAGTTTCATCCTAAAATTAATACAAGAGCAAAGGCAATCAAAATTGATGGACATAGGGCAATCTCTCCCTTTAGACTTTTTATCTTTATGGATTTTATAATAGCAAAAATCGCCCCTATCCATAAAGATATTAAGATAAATTTAATTATTATCCTAGTTTCTAAAAATAAAAATAAGCCCAGGTAATAAAACAAATCTCCATCACCTAAGCCTCCCTTTGACAAATATCTAATTAATAAAAACACCAAAACAAATATAAGAGAAATCTTAAAAAATTCAAAATCATATCCAATGTATATTAACCTATATAGGAAAGCAAGACCAATTAGGGCGTAGCAATCTATATCATATATCTCCATATAGGAAAGATCTGTTAGGGCGATCAGAAGGCTTATGATAAGGCCTAGGCCAAGCATAAGGGCTCTTACACCTTCATAAATATTAAAAGATAATATAAAGGCCAGGCCACCCAAAATTTCTATCAAAAATGCTTTATAAGAAATTCTATTCTTACAAAACCTGCATCTACCCCTTAAGATTATAAAAGAAATTATTGGAACTAGGTCATAGGGCCTTATCCTTTTACCGCAAGATTCACAGAAGCTTGGCGGACTAATGATTGACATGCCAAGCCTCCTGCGAACCATCAAGGCGGATATAAAAGAGCCTAGACAAGCTCCTAAAGCAAAAATTAATATTTTTATCATATCTTAATTTTCTGAATCATATACAGACTCATCACCACGATAAATAATCAAATGTCCATTATCATAGACAACTTTATAATCACCTGTCTTGTTTATGCCTTTTGGAACTACTGGCCATTTCTCTAAATACTTTAAAGCGTCTACTTTATTAGTTCCATTATCCCATTGAAATTTTCCTGTCTCACCTGCATCAAGTGCCTTAAGCTGGGCTGCCGATTTTAGCATCTCAATATTAGCTTGATCGGCAGTTTCTGCTGCTTTTATCTTAGACTTGTTATATCTAGGAATAGCTATTGCAGCCAAAATTCCTAGTATAGCTATTACAATTATTAATTCAATTAATGTGAATCCCTTTTTCTTCTTATTTCTCATCTTATACTCCAATATTTACTGCATCAAACATAGGAAGCGCAACCGCTATAACAACTATAAAAACAATTATACTCATTATAATAATTAGAACTGGCTCAGCAAGCCTTGCAAGTCTTTTGGTTCTGAATATATACTCACTTGCAAAATAATCCTTTGATCTTTTTAAAATATCATCAAGTTTGCCAGTCTTTTCACCAATCATAAACATAGATAATAAAAGAGGTGAGAAAATATCAGCTCTCATCAAGGCTTGGGCCTGGCCTAAGCCCCTATCAATATCACTTCTAATTTGAGAAAAAACTTCTTTAAGGTAAGAATTAGAAAATGAATCTCCAATAATTTCAAAAGATAAAATCGGATCAATTCCCCCAGTTCTTAATATGTAAAATAGCGAAGTTAATTGATATTCAAGATTCAATCTCCTTATCTTAGAAAAAATTCCATATTTAAATACAAATTTATCCATTTTTATTTTTTTAGTTTTATCTGTCCTAAAAAACAAAACAATAAAGATAAGTAAGCATAGAATCAAAATAATGAAAATGAAATTATTTGATAAAAAGCCTGAAAATTCTATTAAAAATCTAGTAATAAATGGCAGCTTCATATCAGCTCCCTCAAAAACGCTCACAAAAGTAGGCATGACATATTCTAAAATAAGTCCCACCATTAAGATAGTCACAACTAGAACTATAACTGGATAAGCCAAGGCTTCCTTTATGCTTTCTCTATTTTTACTATCTTCGTATATAAATTCTGATAAATCATCAAGAATTGAAGAAAGTCTGCCAGTCTTATCTGATGACTTAACTGAAGCAATTACAATAGGTGTAAAGTATTTTTCTGCCATAAGGAAAGATTCGTAAGGACTTTTGCCTAGATTTAGATTTTTAATTACAATATCTAAAGCTATATTTAACCTCTTATCGAGATTTTGGGTCTTTATCACCTTCAAACTATCAAAAAGTGATATACCTGAATTTAATAACAAGGATAATTGCTTTAAAAATAAGAACATAAGCCTAGGAGAAATTTTCCTAGGGCTTATGTCCTTATTCAATAGGTCCTTTATTTTATTTAAATTGACTCTTTTCACCTATACGTTCATCAACTCTTGGTTTTTCTTCTTTGCGATATCTTCGATTGACTTAATATATTTATCTGTGATTTTTTGAATTTCATCTTCTAGAGTGTACCTATCATCTTCAGTTACATCTCCAGCCTTTTCGCTCTTTTTGATTTCATCCATAGAGTCACGCCTTTTATTTCTTATAGCAATTTTTGCATCTTCTGCATAAGCATCAACTTCTTTGGTATATTCTTTTCTTCTTTCTTCTGTAAGAGCAGGGAAAGGTAATCTAATAATTTCACCATCATTTTGTGGTGTTATACCAATATTTGACTTTAAAATCGCCTTCTCGATTGGGGCAATATTAGTCTTATCCCATGGTTTTATAACAAGAAGTCTAGCTTCTGGGATTGAAACTGTTGCAGCTTGGTTAATAGGAGTTTCTGTGCCGTAATAAGAAAATGTAATTCCATCTAGAACAGCTTCAGTTGCTCTACCAGCCTTAATAGTTGAAATTCTTCTTTCAAAAGAATCTACTCCTGCTTTCATGCCCTTATCGGCATCTTGTCTTATTTGCTCATATAGCATATTAAAAACTCTCCTTTACTCTTGTACCTAAATCTTCATCTTCAAATACTTTGACCATGTTTGATGGGTCATCTATATTAAATACTATAAGTGGCATATCATTATCCATACACAAAGATGTAGCAGTTGTATCCATAATCTTAAGCTGTCTTTGTAGGATCTCCTTATAGGTAAGCTTATCAAATTTAACAGCATCATCATAGACATTTGGATCCTTATCATAGATGCCATCAGTACCAGTTTTACCTAAAAGAATAACATCAGCACCAATCTCTAGTGCCCTAAGGCTTGCTGTAGTATCTGTTGAAAAATATGGGAGACCAGTACCAGCAGAGAAAATTACAATTCTGCCTTTCTCAAGGTGTCTGATAGCCCTTCTTCTTATATAAGGTTCTGCAACCTCAGTCATAGAAATAGCAGTCATAAGCCTAGTATCAAGGCCCATCTCTTCTAGAGTACCTTGAATTCTTAGTCCATTCATAACAGTGCCAAGCATGCCGATATTATCAGAGCTTGCCCTGTCGATATTTGTGCCAGACCTACCCCTCCAGAAATTACCTCCGCCAACAACTATAGCTACTTCAATTCCTCTTAGGGATAAAGTCTTAATATTAGTACAAATGTTATCAATAACTTCATCATCAAAGCCAAAACCAGCCTTGCCAGATAAAGCTTCTCCACTTAACTTTAATACAATTCTTTTAAAATCTTGCAAAATATTCCTCCTAGCTTATATAAAGTATAAACTATTTTAGCAAAAATTAAAAGAGCAAAAACGATTTTTTGCAAAATATTTGAAAATAAGTTTATATGTATATTTTATCATAAATATAATAAAAAGTCATCTTTTATTAGTAAATTAAAATATGGGTACAAAAAAAGACGTTATTTCTAACGTCTGAAGCTTGGTGCGGGATAAAGGAGTCGAACCTTCACGAGAAATTCTCACTAGATCCTAAGTCTAGCGCGTCTGCCAATTCCGCCAATCCCGCATGGGGTGAGTAGTGAGATTCGAACTCACGCTCTCCTGGGCCACAACCAGGTGTCGTAACCAACTGGACCATACCCACCACGCTAAGTTGTTCTCTACTAATGTCTCACTGACTATTACAGTATACAACTTTTTATTTACTTTGTCAAATGTTTTTTAAGATTTTTATTTAATCTTTATCTCATAAGCTCTAAAGCTTTCTTACTGACAAATAATATAATACCACGTTTTTAAAAATAATGCAAATTTTTTCCTTATTTTATTTTTCTATCTTTTGAAGTAGAATATCAAGAGAGGTGAATTATGAAAAATACAAGAAAATTTATTTTAAAATTATTTGCTATTGTTATCGCTATAGCTATGATTGCTCCCCTTGTTTATAACGCTATATTGTCTATGCAATGATTATAGAAAATATTGAGTATTCAGAAAAATATAATTTAATTAGGCTTAGCATTTCTAATGAGAAATTCTTTGTTGATTATGATCTTTATTATGAGCTTAACCTAGAAAAAGATGAGGAATTAGACTTTGATACCTATAAAATAATCTTGGCCAATGATGAGTATAACAGGGCCAAGAATTTTGCCTTGTCTAAGATTTCTTATTCACAAAAATCTACTTATGAAATCAAAAAGAAGTTAGCTGAGAAGAAATTTTCTAATGAAGTTATCGATAAGGTTGTTGCTTTTCTCGATTCTTACGGGTTTTTAGATGATGCAGCTTATGTCAAAGCTTACATCACTGATAAGGATGAGATTTCAAGATGGTCTCGAAATAAGATTTCTTATATGTTAAAAACCAAACACGTAGATGATTATCTTATAGAGGAATACATTGGCCTTGTGGATGATCAAAGGGAATATGAAAAGGCTAGTTTTTTTGCTGATAAAAAGATTAAGGATGATTTTTCTTTTGAAAATAGGCAAAAGGTCTTTAGGCATTTGGCTGGCAAGGGCTTTGATATCGATATAATTAATAAGGTCCTTGATGAAAGATTTAAGTAATGCATTTTGTTTATATTCTAAGATGTGCTGATGATAGCCTATATACAGGTTATACTAATGATCTTAAAAACAGGATTAAGGTCCACAATTCTGGAAAGGGAGCAAAGTATACTAGAGCAAGGCTACCTGTTAGTCTTGTATTCTACAGAAGAGTTGATAGCAAATCTATCGGTCTTAAGCTTGAAGCAAGGCTTAAAAAATTAAATAAAAAGCAAAAAGAGGATCTAGTCCAAAAATTTGCCTTAGGAAATTAACTTTCTCTTTCTTAAGGATGTTTTTAGACTATCTCCTCTTCTTTTTATAGAAATTTCAAATAGGCCCATCTGGGTAAATCCAAATATTTCGGCTTCAATTTGGTATTTTTCTATGGCTTTTTGCATCTCTGCTGTAATTTTTTCCTTATCATGAACTCTTAAAAAGTCTATCAGACACATGCCTCCTATGTTTCTTAATTTAAGATTATAGGCTATAAAGTCTATTAGCTCTAAATTTATACCTAATAAAAAATCTTCTTTTTGCATTTTAGACTTTCGGCTTCCTGTATTTACATCTATTACAGTAAGGGTCTCTAGTTCATCTATAATAATCGATAAGTCTTTGTAATTTAATTTATTATTACTTATATCTTTTATCAAATCATTAAAGACTTGTGAATTTTTGATGTCTATTTCTTTAATTTCGTAATCCTTATATTTTTTAATATAAGAGTCTTTCTTAGAATTTTCTATAAGGAGTTTAGGGCTTGGAAAAAATTTTTCTTCATTAATTAGCCAGGCTTTCTTATCATTTAATTCTTCAAATAATATATCATCTTTTTTCTTTCCATACTTACGTTTTGCCTTTGCCTTTATTGGATATCTTTTTATCTTGTAAGATTCATTTTCTAAGGAGAAATTTTCACTGGCGAGCCCTAGCTTGCCATTAGCCGGCTCTCTTACATATTCTATGATTACATTATCTCCTATGGCATAAGACAGACTTGATTTCAAAAATAAATTTTCATTATCACTTATTTGTACAAAATAGGATGAAAGACTATCAATCTTATTTACAACTTTTCCCCTATAGATATTATTAAGAAGAGAGTCATAGAAAATGACTTCCATAACTCTCTTATCTTCTTGTCTGATTATTATTTTTTCTTTTGGGTCTATATAAATATATTTCATTTTGCAAATATCATTTTTAGTTTTTCAAAAAATCCAAGACTTGGTATTTCTTCTTCTTTGTCTGCTATGAGATTATCTATAACAGTTTTGAAAAATTCATTTTCCTTTACAACTCCAAGAAATTTAGAATTCTTGCTATCAATTTTATTCTTATAATTTCTTATATCAAAGTCTTGTGAGGCCTTGTTTATAAAGAAATAATTAGAATTTAAGTCCTTATCTATATCTTTTTCTGATATTATGTCTATTTTTACTGCTCCTTTAATATCTAGGTCTAGATTATCGATAATTACTATATCACTATCTAATATATCTATTAAAGTATAAACATCTTCTACCTTAAAATCATATTTATCTTCTAAGAGTGGCGGGATTATAAAGCCTAGGTTAGAATTTTCATTTACTATGACCCTATCAAGACCGGCAAAGCCTAAGAAATAATCAGCTATATCATAGCTTATCATCCCATCTTTGCCAAAAAAGTCTTCCAAATTTTGCTTTTCATCTCTAAAAAATGATGTGAGTAGGACTTTTTCATTTTGGGCTAGTCTTTCAGAAAGATTTACAGCAAAATCTGTCTTTCCTATATTATTTTCCCCATTTATTAAATATATTTTCATAAAAACATCCTTTGTTAATTTTGACCATTTGCAGATTCACCGAGATTTCTAATATCATTTTCAGTTGGTTCTGCATTTATCATTTCTACGTTTAAGTCAAAGTACCTTGCTATTATATCTCTCATTATTGGTGATGCATTATAAGAAGTGTCACCTTGGGTTAGAACTATAGATATAGCTATCTCTGGATTATCATATGGAGCAAAGCCTACCATCCATGCATAGGTATCATAGTCTGTACCATCTGGGTTTTGACCTTCTACTTCTGCTGTACCTGTTTTTATACCAATATCTACCGGTAATTGGTTTAAAACAGCATTATTCTGACTTACTAGAAGTGTTCCGTATTTGATATCTTCTAAATATTTTGGATCTTTGATATCTATTTTATCACTATGAGGAACATTTTCAAAAAGCACTTCGCCTGAATCGTGGTTTTTAATCTTGTTAATTAGGGTAAGTTTATTTAGATAGCCCCCGTTTGTTATAGTTGCTATAGCCCTATTCATCTGGATTGGTGTGTAGGAGTTTTGTCCCTGGCCTATTACTATATTTAACATATCTGTTATATCCCAAACTGCTTGGTTTAAATAGGTATATTTTATAGTATCAGCAAGACCTGCTCTTTGGCCTTCTGGCATGATAAGCGGATCGTAGCCTCTTTCGTCGAAGAAATCTATTATGGCTTTTCTTGACCATTCTTTAGGATTGTCAGTAAATTTGACTATATCCTTTATATCTTGTTCATACTCATCTTTAGTCTTTTTAACTCCTTCTTTTATGAAAAGAGTTAGATTTTTATCAAGATAATCTTTAAGCATTAGCTTAGTTACTTCTACTTTTTTACCAATTGAAGGAACATTACCCTTAGCTTCCTTAGGTATATTGATTTCAATACCTGTTTCCTTATCAAGTCCAAGCATTTCTGCAGCAAGTCTTATATCATTTAGCTCAAGTTTGGTTCCTAAGGAGTCTCCATCTTCTGGGTTTTCTCCTAAGGCTAGGGTGTAGAAATAGTAGTTACATGAATCTCTTATAGCCCCATAGAGATTTTCTTCTCCGTGGGTTGCGCCTGTTTCTGTGTAGATTAGGCAAGAAAATCTCCTATTTCCTATTTCCATGAAGCCGTGACAGTTATTAACGGCAAGTGGATCTAGACCTTTTTCTAGGGCAGCTAGGGCTGTTACAAGCTTAAAGGTTGAACCTGGCATCACTGCTGTTTGAGTTGCTATATTTAGCATCGGTCTTGGAGCAAGCGGCCCATCACTTTCTTCTACTTGGAGCCCTTCCCAGTCTGATTGAGAAATACCTGTTGAAAATAGGTTTGGGTCGTAGTTTGGATATGAAGCCATTGCTAAAACTTCACCAGTTTTAACATCAGATACTACTACAGCACCACTTTCTGCATGAGGAGCCATCTTAAACGGTCTAAACGAACCATATTCTGACTCATAAAATCCTGTTTCTCTCAATGCTTCTAGGACCCCTTTTAGAGAATCTTCGGCTTGTTTCTGAAGCTTGGCATCTATTGATAGGTAAACATCATCGCCTGGTTCAGACTTTGTTTGAGATATTAATTTGCGCCTGTTACCAGCTGAATCGACTGTTACAAGTGACCTACCGTTTTTACCCTTAAGGTTGTCTTGGTAAGATTCTTCAATACCAGTCTTACCAATTATCTCATCTCTAAGATAATTTCTTTCTTTTACATACTTATCTACTTCCTCAGGTGTGGCTATTGGTCCCATGTAACCTAGTATATGGCTTGCAAGATTCCTATTTGGGTAGGACCTTATTGGCATGGTTTCTACAACTATCCCTGAAGCAGAATCTATTTTTTCTTCTATTTTTAGAACTGTTGATTCATCTAGGTTGTAGACTATATTTATTGGCCTATAACCAAAGTTCCCTTGGCGGTTTAAGGTGTTATCAATTGTAAGTATTCCAACAGCCTCAACATCATTATAAGCTTCAAGATTTGTAACCTTTTTAAGGTATTTTAAGATTTGTTGGCCATTTTTTTCCTTCATAAGGATATCTACTGTTTCTTTTGTAGAATTTGTCTTATCCTTATTTGCATAGTAGGTGTAAAAATCTTTTTTATCTGTAGTAAAGGTATAGGACCAATCTTCTGGATCATCTTCTGTGATATCTATATTTGGATAAATATTATTTTTAGTATTGGCATTTTGTGCCATGTATTTCACATATTCTGACAAAAGAAGCGGCTTTAACAAACCATTTTCATCAGCAAGTCTTGCAAGTTCGTCTACTGCAGAACCCGCTTGAGGATTCCTAAATCTCAAGTCTACTGAATATTGGTTCTTATCATCTTTTGATTCAGTGATAACTTCTGTCTCAAAGTTCGCATATATCCCCTTATTTTCTAGCTGTTCAATTAGCATATTGGCTGGGATTACATAAGCACCCTTATCATCTACCATAGCTGATGTTAAAACATCATTTATTGTAGCATTTTTAACTATTTCATAAAAGTCATTAGCTGGCGTTGACTTAAGATTTATCTTATCAAAGACCTTGTGCAATCTCGCTTTTTTCTCTACCAAGTCCTGATCAGCTTTTATGGCGTATTCATCCATGGTAAGCTTTCCTAATAAATTATTATCTTCTAGAAGCTTATATGCTAATAGCCTTGCATGAGAGTTTTGTAGTATTGATAAAAGAACTGATCTATCATTTCCTACTGATTCTAAGATTACATCTGTAGGCTCATCATCTTTTGTAAATCCTATAGAAGCAAGCTTTTTCTCATAATTCTTCTTATATTCTAGCTTAAGATTGCCATTTACCTGATTTGCGTGGGCTGGTATATCTATTCCCCTCTTTTTAAGAGCAAGGATGGCTGTATTTGCTGTTTCATACTTCATTCCATCTTTTTCATAAAAGGAGAATAGGAAGTCAGATACTAAGTCATTATCTATAATTGTATCGACTACTTTTTCTATTGGCATTTCTTTTTGGCTAAAATAATCTTTAAAGTCTTTATATTTGAAAGTATTTAATTTTATGTTGAAATCTTCTGTATAATTGACTCCATCTTCTTCAAGTATATCTACTAAATCTGATATGAGACTTTGCCTCTTATCAGCATCTACAGCCATTAGCTCATCTTTATATAGCTTTATGGTAAAAGATGGGATTGAGCTTGCTAGAAGCTTGCCATTTCTATCGTAGATATTTCCCCTACTTGCTAATTCATCGACTTCCTTTACCTTCCTATTATCAGATAGGTCTCTATAATAGTCCCCCTTTGAGACCATTACATTAAAAAGCCTAACTCCAATTATTAACATTAGGAGAACAACTATTACTTGAATAAAAATAAGTCTATTCTCTTTTTTATCGCGCATATTATCCTCTAAATCCTATAAGTTGGTATATACATTATTTTCTTTATCAAATAATAATAAATCAGATACACTAGGGAGTTTAGGATTGCTTCTACAAGTATCTCAATTCCTAAATAATCTGTTATTGATAAGATTGACTTGCCAAAGATATAATATATACCATTTACAAGTAAGAAATTAAATAAGCTTGCTATTAAGCAAATAATAAAGCCTTTAGTCTTATCCTTTGATACCTTTACTATATGTCCTCCTGCAAACAGACCTATTAGGTAATAAGATAAGGCTCTTACACCTACTAACTGGGTAAATAGAAAATCTTCTATTATACCAACTACTAATCCTCCTGCTCGACCAGTCTTACCTGGCAAGACTTGGGATAGGGCTATTACTGCTGGGATTATAATATTTACATTTGCTCCTAATATATCAATTTTGGCAAATATAGATGTTTGCAAAATGAAGGTTATAAATAAAATCATAAAGCTTTTAAATTTATTCATGAATTTCTCCTTCCTTTTGCTTAGGTTGTTCACTTTTTGGCTTTTCATCTAAATTATAATTGTTTGAACTTTTTAGGACCAAAACCCTATAAAGATGTGAAAAATCAACTGGTGAATTTATTGTAATATTTTTTCTCAAAGAATCTTGTGTCATGGTAACTGTCGCTACCCTTCCTACATAGATTCCATAAGGATATATTCCACCTAAACCACTTGTTAGGAGTATATCTTTTTCTTCTATCTTGCTTTCTATATCTAACATATAGCCTTGAATGGTATTTTTATCAAACCTATCAATTACACCATAATCTCCCGAATTTGCATTTACGAAAGATACGTCATTTTGACTTGAGTTTATTGTTTCTACCCTGGCTGTTGTTTGATAAACTTCTGTTACCTTGCCTACAAGGCCTGTATAAAACTTGCTATCTCCTACAGCTTGAAGAATGATGTCATTTTTTTCAATCCCATCAACCTTGCCCTTATCTATAGTAAAGTGAGTGGTCATGGAATTTACATCTGTATTAATTAGCTTTGCTTTAATATACTTATTGTCTGTTCCCCTTGTGGCCGCTGCTTCATCTTTTAGGAATTCACTTCTATTTATGGCTGTTGCATATCTTGCATTTTCCATAACTAAAGCCCTATTTTCGGCTTCTAATCTTAGGACTTCTGCTCTAGTTTCTTTTGATCCAATTGTTCTTTCAAGCTGATCTATTATAGCAGATGAAATAGAATAAGTCACACTTTCTATTGGTTTTAGGAGAGTGTTAGCTATGTTTGAACCTGTTTTAGATAGCCCATCCACTTGACTTGAAATTAAAATCACTATTAATAAACTAACTATAGTTATTATAAAGGGTGTTTTTTCTTTTTTTACTCTTTTATATGCCATAAAAACCTACTTACGATATTTCAAATATTTTTCTGGATTTTCCAAAATCATACCTGCCCCTAGGATAGCATCTGTGCTTGGGTCTTCTGAGTGGTAAGATTTAAGTCCAATTTTCTTTTCAATGTATTCTGCCATACCTGATAGTTGTGATAGGGAACCTGATAAAGCAAAACCGTTTTTCTTTATGTCTGCCGAAATTTCTGGTGGTGTTTTTTCTAAAACTTCAAATACCATATCACATATCTCATCTGCAAATGGCAATATTGTTGAAACTAGCTCATTTGATTTAATAATCTCAGTTTTAGGCTTAGAATCTGTAAAATCTCTACCATCAACCGACATTTCCATATTGGCATCTTTTACCTTTAGGCTTGCTAGGGCTATTTTTACTTTTTCCGCTGTATTTTTACCTATTTCTAGATTTTTATTATCTCTAAAATATGAAACTATCTTTTCATCTAGGTAGTCTCCACCTTTATTTATGGTTTTTGATGTAACTATTCCATTTAGGGAAATTACAGCTACCTGGCTTGTACCAGCTCCCATATTTATCAGTAGAATCCCCTTAGATTCTTCAGGTGATAGGTTCATACCATACGCACAAGCTAAGGACTCATCTACAAGTATTATATCCCTGCTACCTGCATGGAGAGCTGCATCTTCCACCGCTCTTTTTTGTATATCTGTAATGCCAGAAGGTACCACTATTACAACCTTTGGCTGGATAAAGCTAAAACCTTCATTTACTTTTCCAAAAAAGTAATTAAGCATAGCTTCTGTAAGGTTAAAGTCTGTTATAACCCCGTTTTTGATTGGCTTTACTACCTGTATATTTTTGTGGGTCTTGCCTAGCATGTCTTTAGCCTCTTGGCCTACCGCTTCGACTTTTTGGTAGTTTTCGTCAAGCACTAAGCTTGATGGTTCGTTTATTATTAGACCCTCGCCTTTTTTATAAACTAAAATATTGCTAGTACCAAGGTCTATGGCAAAATCTGTAGCAATCAACTTTAATTTCATAATATTCTCCTATATATAATTATCTCTTTTTAAAGATACATAATCAGTATGACCAATTATAATGTGGTCAAGTACATTTATATCAAGTATTTCTCCAGCATCTATGAGTCTTCTAGTAACCATTATATCAGCCTTAGACGGGTCTGGATTACCTGATGGGTGGTTGTGAACTAATATTATTGACTTAGCACTCTTTTTGATTGCCTTCTTAAAAACTTCTCTAGGATTTACTATTGATGAATTTAAGTCACCTATAGATATTAATTCATTTGCTATAACCATATTTTTATTATTCAATAAAACTATGTAAAAATGTTCCCTATCTTCCATGGCAAGTTTATTTCTAAACATCTGGTAGACATCTTCATTAGATGTGATTTTGTCATATTTCTTGTTTAGATATTCTTCCTTAAGCCTCTTACCAAGCTGAAGGCTTGCTATTACCTTTGTAGCCTTAGCATCCTTTATCCCCTTAATCTTTCTAAGATCAGATACTCCTATTTCTAGAAGGTCTTCTGTTGAGAAAGAATCAAGGATTTCTTCAGCAAGTTCTATTGCGTTTTTCTCACTTGTCCCTGTTTGTAAAATTATGGCCAAAAGCTCTGTATTTGTCAGAGCTCCATAGCCATAGTTTATTAACTTCTCTCTGGGCCTATCAGATTCTTTCATCTGCTTTATAGTTTGTTTCACTTAAGCTTTTCTCCAATATCTAGTTTTTTCATATGCTTTATTATAAAATTGGATGAAAGGCCTACAAAAAATCCGGTGAAGGTACCAACAAATACAAGGAGTGGTAAATAATAAAACATCTTAATATTTTCCATCACTATAACAGATACTATTATCTGTCCAATATTGTGGGCAAAGGCACCTATTTCACTTACACCAATAAAAGAAAATAGCTTATCATGAAATTTAAGGGCAAGAACCATTGCAATTGATGCTAGAATGGCCCCGGCAGCTGAATAAAAGAAAGCAGAAACTGCTCCTGTTATTAAAACCAGCATAAAGGATTTTAGTAAGGATATTGTAAGGCTAGCCTTAAATCCATAAAAATAAAGACTTACTAGTATTATTATATTAGAAAGTCCAAGTTTTGCACCTGGAATAGGAACAGGCATCGGGATTTGTAATTCCACAACTGATATAACTAGGGCGAGGGCTAAGAGAAGAGCCATATTTGTTAACTTTTTGGTATTCATTATCTTACCACCTTATCTATTTTTTCTTCCTTTTGGCTTTTTTTATCGCTTTCTTCTACCTCAAGAAAGAGCCTGTGAGGTAGACAAATTATTGTCTCGCCTTCTTTTGAGATTGCATGCATATGGGTACAAATTTGATCAAGACAATCAGCCTCAACAACCTTAGCCTTGCCATCTTTTATCTCAATCTTATTATAATGGCCGCCATATCTTGCTATATACTCCCCATCCTTTTCTAAAGGAAGTCTTTCTATTATCTTTCCATCTTGTTCTACTACTAATATATCACCGTCATACTTTTGGCTTTCTTTATATATCAAAAAATTAAATCCTAAAGACAGGCACAGAAGTCCAACTATTACGATTATATCACCTTTTTTTATCTTCATATATATTCCCTCTATTAAAATTTTAATTGTACTCAATTATAATATTATATACTTTTTAGCCTATAAAACTAGGAATTTATATGTAAAATTTAAGATAAAAAAAGAAGCCCAGGGCTTCCGATCTTGATAAAGTATAAGAATGCTTTGTAGTTATATAAATTAATGTTTTCCTATGTAGGAATTAACTTTATCAAAATAGTTGCCGCAGGCTTCGTTTTTATTCATTTATTGTTATACATTTATTTGGACATTTTTCACATGCTGTCTTTAATAGTTCCATATCAAAGTCATTACCGTGAACTTCTTTTGATAGGAAGTTATCCATTGCAAATGCTTCAGGGTAGGTTTTTGCACAAATTGTACAACCTATACATGAATTAGAGCAGTTTGCTCTTGCATCTTTGCCCTTGTCATGAGATGAACATAGGACTACTTGTTTTTGTGAAAATGGTATAAGCTCGATTATATTTTTTGGACATACGTCTACGCACTTGCCACAAGCTACACATTTTTCTCTATTAACTAAGGCTACTCCATCTACTATATGTATTGCATCAAATGGGCAGGTTTTTTCACAAGTGCCGCATCCTATACATCCATAGTTACAAGCTTTTTTACCGCCAAATAAAGCAATTTGCGCCCTACAGTCCTCTAGACCTTGGTAAGCAAATTTATCCTTAGCAGCTTCTGTAGTACCATTACATTTTACTATAGCTACCTTTCTATCGTCTGATGCTGTAGCTTCTACACCCATTGCAGCTGCTACTGCTGCTGTAGTGTTTGGTCCGCCTATAGCACAGGCATTTACTTCTGCTTCGCCTTTTGCTATGGCTGCTGCAAGTCCATCACAGCCAGGATAACCGCATGCACCACAGTTAGCACCTGGTAGGGCATCCCTAACTGCTGCTTCTTTGACTGATTTTTCTACGTGGAATTTATCTGAGATAAATCCTAAAGCTATCGCAAATACAAAGCCCATTACGGCTAGTATTGCCATTGGTAATAATAAATTCATCGCTTCCTCCTATGCTAAACCTGCAAAGCCCATGAAGGCTATAGCCATTAGACCTAGGGTTATTAAAGAGAGTGGGGCTCCCTTAAATGACTCAGGAACGTTGTTATATTCTGTCTTTTCTCTTAGGTAAGCTAGGATCATGATTGCTAGCATAAATCCTATTGATGATGCAAAGGCATATACTGTTGCTTCTACTAAGTTATAAGATAAGTCTATTGTTTTGATTGCTACACCAAGAACCACACAGTTGGTTGTGATTAGTGGTAGATAAACACCCAAAGCTCCATAAAGGGCAGGCATTGATTTTTTCATTACTGTTTCTACTGATTGAACTAGAGTTGCTATAACCAAGATAAATACTACTGTTTGTAGGTATTGTACATTAAAGGCCTCTAATATGTAATATTGGATAAACCAAGTTATAATTGTTGCAAGTACTATTACAAATATTACCGCAAAACCCATTCCTCTAGCAGTCTCAACCTTACTTGTAACACCTAGGGTTGGACAAATACCTAAGAATTGTCCAAGTACGTAGTTTGATACAAATATAGTTGCTATTATGATTTTAAATAATTCTACTAGCATGATAACTCCTATTTAGCTTTCTTTCTATTTGTAATCGCATGGAAGGCTGCATAAATCATTCCAAGTACTATAAATGATGATGCTGGTTGAAGCATAAATCCTATAGTGTATTCTTCTGGTATGATTCCTATTCCAAAAAGTGTGCCTGCTCCTAGTAATTCTCTGAAGAAGGCAAGTATTGATATAGCTATAGTATAGCCTATACCTTGGCTGATACCATCTACTATTGATGCGATTGGGCCATTTTGTGATGCAAATCCTTCTGCACGAGCAAGGATGATACAGTTTACTACTATTAGTGGTATAAAGATACCCAAAGACTGATCAAGGGCTGGTGCATAGGCCTTTATTAGCATTTGAACAATAGTTACAAAGCCTGCTATAACTACGATGAAAGAAGGTATCCTTATTTCATCTGATATGAAGTTACGTAATAAGGATATAACTAAGTTACTCATTACAAGTACGAAGGTTACTGACACTCCCATACCTACAGCATTAGTTAAGGTTGAAGATATGGCTAGTACAGAACACATACCAACCATCTGTACAAGGACAGGGTTGTTTTTTATGATTCCATCGGTAAATATTTTACCAAAATTTACCTTTTCTTTTTTATTTTCTTTTGCCATGATAGCTCCTATTCTAATTTAGAGAGAACTTCTCTTGCATCGTTGATACCTCTTAGGATGGTGTTTGTTGAAATTGTAGCACCTGACATGCCAACTATTTCATTTTCCCCACCTGAGGCTGATGCCTTAACTTCACTGTCCATATTTACTCCAACCATTCCTTCTTTGAAGAAATCTTCTTCCATTTGTTTACCAAAGCCTGCTGACTCTGAATGGCTTAATGGAGCAAATCCTGTTATGTTGTGGTCACTATCAACACCTATTAAGAATTGTATATCGCCGCCGTAACCGCCTGGAGATTGGATTTGGAATACATATCCATCACCATCGGCTCCTTTTGCCTTGTATACTTCTTGGATTGTATCTGGCTTATCTGCAACTTCTACTGGCTCATAAGAATCTGCTTTATAAACTATAGCAAGGGATTCTTTTAGCTCTTCTTGTTTACGTGCTTCTATGATAGGAGCAGTCATATTATTTGTAAAAGCAAGGGCTAGGGCAGTTACTGATGTTATTAATAGTAATTTTATACCTAATTTAAAACTCTTATTCATTTTCCCCTCCTTTTTTTGCTTTAGCTTTACCAAAGATCCTATCTCTTGTGTGTTTTTCTATAACTGGTACTAAGAGGTTCATTAATAGGATTGAGTAAGATACACCTTCTGGATATCCACCCCATAGCCTTATAACAGCTGTTAAGAAACCACAACCAAAGGCAAATACTATTTGTCCCTTAGGTGTTATTGGGGCTGTAGTATAATCTGTTGCCATAAAGAAGGCACCTAGGATTAGACCACCTGATAAAATTTGACTTAGTAGATAATTAAGGTCAAAGCCTTTACCAAATATTGCTAGTAGGACTGTTGTTGTTACTATATATGTAAGTGGGATTCTTATATGGATTACTTTTCTAAATAGTAAGTATCCTGCACCAATTAATAGGGCTATTGCACTAATCTCACCAATACATCCTGGAATGTGTCCTATAAATAGGTCCATTAGGCTGTAAGCTTTTGGATCTGATAATGGTGTTGCTTGAGAAACCATTGACACATCACTTATAGTTTTAAGAGTTGCTACTCTTTCTGTTGGAACGAAGTTTGTCATTGTATCTGACCAAGATGCCATTAGGAAGGCTCTTGCAGCAAGTGCTGGGTTTACAATATTTTGACCAATTCCGCCGTAGAACATCTTTGCTACGATTATAGCAAACATTGAACCTATCACTATTTGCCAAACTGGTAAGGTAAATGGTACGTTGTAGGCTAATAAGATACCTGTTACAACTGCTGATAAATCTTTAATTGTATTTTTTCTTTTTGTTAATTTATTAAAGGCTGCTTCTGATAAAACACAGGCTATTACTGATGCTAGTATTAAAACTAGAGCCCTGTAACCAAAGTAGTAAATTCCGACAGCTCCTGCAGGAATAAGTGCAATAATAACATCGAGCATGTCATTTGCGACTGTCCTTTTACTTCTAAGGTGTGGAGAAGCAGTTACTAATAATTGTTTATTATTTTCCATAATTCCCCCTATTTTCCTGCCTGTCTTATTTGTCTCTTAGCAAATTTGATAGCTTCGACTAAAGGTCTTCTTGATGGGCATACAAATGAGCATGAACCACATTCTATACAATCAAGGGCTCCCTCTTGGTCTGCCTTTTCAAATCTACCATCTAGAGCGTGTTTGTGGATGTAGTTTGGTAGTAAGAATACTGGACATACGCTTACACATCTACCACATCTTATACAAGGATCTGCTTCTTCGATGAAGGCTTCCTTGCTATCTAAAACTAGGATACAGTTAGTAGCTTTTTCCACTGGTTTTGTTAAATCTGGTTGAGCTATACCACACATTGGTCCACCATTTATAACCTTGGCTACATCATCTGATCCACCAGCTTCCTCTAGAAGTTCACCAAAGCTTACCCCAAGTCTTACCTTCATATTTGTTGGGTTTTTGACTGATGAGCCTGTAACAGTTAGGATTCTTTCATATAGAGGTTTACCCATGAAAAGTGCTTCATAAATTGCATTTACTGTAGAAATATTTGATACAATTGCTCCTACATCCATTGGAAGTCCACCTGATGGTACTTCCCTATCTAGGATTGCATTTATTAGTCTTTTTTCATCACCTTGTGGATATTTGGTCTTAAGCTTTACTACTTCAATAGTACCATCGAATTTATTAGCCTTAGCAAATTCTTCTAGGGTCTTGGTCATTGTTTCGTAAGCCTTTGGTTTATTATCTTCTATGGCTATAAAACCTTTTTTGGCATCCACTGCCTTAAGTAGTTGAATTAAACCCTTTATTATATGTAGGGGATAATTTTTCATTATGTAGTCATCACAGGTGATAAAAGGTTCACACTCTGCACCATTTACAATTACAGTATCTACTGGTTTGTTTGGTGAATATTTAATGTGGGCAGGAAAGGCTGCTCCACCCATACCAACTATTCCAGCTTCCTTAATCTTTGCTACGATCTTTTCCTTACTTAAGTTTAAGTTTTCAACTTCAACATAAGTTTTTTCTTGATCGAAGCCTTCAGTGTCAATTATTACTGCCTTGGTATTTTTACCTGAGGCTGATTGTATGTCGACTATGTCTTTTACAATGCCTGCCACTGAGGAATGTATGTTTGCTGAGAAGTTACCAACTGCACTAGCAATCAAATCTCCTACAGCAACTTCATCTTTCTTATTGACAATGCACTTACTAGGTGCGCCTATGTGTTGAGTTAGTGGAATTGTTACAAGCTTTGGAATAGCAGCTGTTTTAAGGCTGCTATTTTCTGTTAGCTCTTTATATTCCGCCATCTGAACACCATGAGCAAATGTCATAGTATTAGTTGCCATCTTTCTCTCCTTTTATTATTTTTTCTCTATACTTCTATTATAGAATAAAATCGAAAATTTCTCAATATTTATCTTACATTTGAGATAATATCTTCTAAAAATGTCATAAAGTTATCAAAGGCTAGCTGTTTTAGATTTGCAAGTCTCTCCTTGCTAGGTAGGCCGTTTTTGTAAAACTTCTTGTAGACATCATAGTTTGCATCTATTTTTGTTACATATTGCCTTGTTTCTTCAAATGGAATATCTAAAGGATTTGGATTTGTAGCATCAACAATTCCTTCATTAATCCACTTATCGACATTACCCACACCACCATTGTAGGCTGCTAGGGCTAGGTCTCTGTTGTTGTAATACCTATAAAGATAATCATAGTAGGCAAGACCTAGATCAAGATTATACTCAACTTCTGAAAGCTTTTCTGGATGAAATTCCTTATTTGTAAGTTCAGCCGCATGGGATGCAGTTTGATCAAGAAGTTGCATCAAGCCCTTAGCATCTTGGTGACTTTGCGCATCCTTGTTAAAGTCTGATTCTACCTTTATGATTGATGCTGTTAGAAGTGGGTCTACATTGTATTTTTCTGAATATTCATAGATTTCATCTTGATAATTAATCCTTGTCCTAGATGCCTGATAGGCTATTATGCCATAAATTATGACAAATAGAAGCAAGATCGCAAGTAGAATAAAACCTATAAATTTACCTATAGCTTTGAGTGCTTTCATAAAATATTTTCCGTCCTTAAAATTTCTATTATTTTTGCCCTGAGCTCCTCTATAGAACCATCATTGTCTATGATTATTTTACCATCATCCTTAGCAATGATAGATTTTTCTTGAGTAGCTATTTTGCTTTTGGCATAAAGTTCGTTTATCCCATCACGCTCAGTCAACCTTTTAATCTGGATTTCCTCACTTGCCCTTACAAATAAGATAAGGTCAGGGTCAAATTTAGCTTCCATTTGATAAAAAAGAGGTATTTCTACAAAGACATTTTTTTCATCAAGACTTCCTATCTGCCTTTCAATCTCCGCCATAATATTGGGATGGGTAAGCTTATTTAGCCTTGTCATAAGGTCAGGACTTGCAAAAATCATCTTCGCCAGCTTATTTTTATCAAGGTCCTCATTTTCAAAAGTCTTCCTAAAAAATGGATCTTTTTTTATGGCCTCATAATTTGCTTGGCCTTTTTCTAATAGCTTTTTATTTACCTGGTCGCTGTCAATAACCACAAAGCCCAATTCCCTAATTATGGAGCTTAGAGCTGACTTGCCCGATCCAATTGTCCCTGTTATTACAATCTTATTTGGACTCATACATACTCTCTCCAAAACCTATGTCTACCACAAGCTTTACCTTAAGCTCTGCCGCATCTTCCATGCACTTTTGTAGGATTTCCTTAGCCCTATCCTTATCTTCCAGGGAAGATTCTATAATTATTTCATCGTGGATTTGTAAAATTATCCTTGCATCAAGGCCTTCATCTAAGAGGGTCTGGTGGGTATTTATCATGGCAATTTTGATTATATCTGCCGCTGTACCTTGGATTGGGGTATTTAGGGCAATCCTTTCACCAAAGCTTCTTACATTGAAGTTTCTTGATGAAATCTCTGGTATATAACGTCTTCTGTGGAAGAGGGTTTCTATATAGCCCTGGTCCTTGGCAAGTTTTACTACATTGTCCATATAGGCCTTTATTTGTGGATATGAAGCCTTGTAGGAATCTATATAATCTTTGGCTTGTTTTCTTGGAATGTTTAAATTTTGTGATAGGCCATAATCGCTTATGCCATAGATTATTCCAAAATTTACTGCCTTTGCTTCAGACCTTTGAACCTTTGTAACCTTATCAAGTGGTGTATTAAAGACCTCAGATGCGGTCTGGGTGTGGATGTCTATGTTATGGTTGAAGGCATCTTGCATATTTTTATCATCTGCTAGGCTTGCCAAAATCCTTAGTTCGATTTGTGAATAGTCGGCATCTATTAAAATATTGCCTTCAGCTGCCTTAAAGGCCTTTCTAATGGCCCTTCCTTCGTCAGTTTTAATTGGCAAGTTTTGTAGGTTTGGCTCTTGGCTTGATAATCTACCGGTTGAAGCAATATTTTGTCTAAAGGTTGATCTGATTCTTCCATCTCCATCTATGGCATTTTCCAGGCCTTCGATGTAGGTTGAGCGAAGCTTGTAGGTTTCCCTGTATTTTTCAATCTTTTCAATAATTGGATGCTTATCTCTAAGTTTTTCTAAGACTGATTGGTCTGTCGAATATCCTGTCTTTGTCTTTTTGATAACTGGTAAATCCAAGTCTTTAAAGAGTACTTCTCCCAATTGCTTAGTTGAGTTTATATTAAACTCGCTTCCTGCATAGTCATATATATCTTTGGTTAAATCTTCTATTTGAAGGTCAAGCCCTTCTTTTAACTCTTCTAAAACTTGCCTATCTGTTGCAAATCCAACTATCTCCATAGCTGCAAGAACTCCGGCAAGCTTCTTTTCTATATTGTCATAGAGATCTAGCATCTCATATTCTTTAAGATTTTCTAAAAGCTTATCTTTAGAGTATTCTATAGCATAGATTAGGGATGCCAGGTAGGAATTAAGCTTATCAGAGTCGATATCTTCGTATTTTTTCTTCTTAGATCCCTTGCCTAAAAGTGCCTCTTCATTATCAACCTCAAAAGTCGCATAAGACTGGCTTAAGACCTTTAAATCGTAGGATGACCTTGATGGATCAATTAGATAGTGCATAAGCATCAAATCATCATATGGGGCCTTAAGCTTTATGCCAATCTTATCAAGAAGGACTATTTCTTCCTTTATATCAAAGCTTGTCTTTCTAATCGATTCATCTGCAAAAATACCCTTAAAGTCTTTAACAAAATCTTCGTCAGGCTTAATTATAAATACCTTGGAATCCTTAGTTTTTATGGCAAGCTTAAAGATCTCTGAATGGATGTAGTTATCACCATTATAGAGGGATTTGAAGAAAAACTCCTTATTCTCTCTTATAGATTCTATTAAATCCTTAAAATCATCCGCCTCTTTGTATTCAAATTCAAGCTTAGGGGCATCCTTGCCATCAGAATCAAGTTCATCCAAGAACTTATTGAAATTAAGTTTGGCAAATTTCTCCCTAAGTCCTTCCTTATCAATCTCTCCAAGAGCAAGGTCTTCATAGTCAAATTCTACAGGAGCATCTGTGACAATTGTCCCAATTTTCTTGGACAAGTAAGCCATTGCCTCACCATTTTCGATATTTTCCTTGGTCTTCTTGCCTGTGATATCGTCGATATTTTCATAAAGGCCTTCGATAGATCCATATTTTTGGATATATTGGAGGGCACGCTTTTCGCCAATCCCATCCACTCCTGGGATATTATCAGACTTATCACCCATAAGTCCCTTAACATCTATAAGTTGCTTAGGGCTAATGCCATATTCTTCCTTGATTTTTTCGACATTATATTCAACAGTATCTGAAACACCCTTCCTGGTCAAATAGACAATTATTCCATCATCTACTAGTTGGAGGTAGTCCCTATCTCCTGTTATAAGGACTGCTTCATCTCCAGCTTCCTTGGCCATTTTTGCATAGGTTCCAACTATATCATCAGCCTCAAAACCATCTAGGTCTGTATATTTGACTCCCATAGATTCAAGGACATCCTTAAGTATTCCAAACTGGTAGGAAAGCTCATTTGGAGTCTTATCCCTATTTGCCTTATAGTCCTTAAATTCTTCATTTCTAAAAGTTCCACCCGACCTATCAAAGGCAACCAAAACATAATCAGGCTTATATTTATCAAAGGCGTTCTTATACATAGTCAAAAATCCATAAACGCCATTTGTCATAACTCCGTCATTGTTGGTCAAATTTGGAAGAGCAAAAAAGGCCCTGTAGATCAAAGATGAACCATCAATTAACATTACAGTTTTTTTCATTATATCTCCTTAACAAAAAATATTTCTATTTTTTGCAACAAATCTTATCTCTACCTTATAGTATAACGTATTTTGGCAAATTTTTAAAGAAAAAAGGAAACATTCTCACAAATGCTTCCCAAAAATAATTTTAAATTTCATCATATTTCTTTTTTAATTTATCCATGTAGTCAAGGTCAATCCACTCCTCGCTATAGCCACATCTAGTGCAAATATACCTATCAACAGGAACTGCTGACTTAATTGTAAGACCTGTCATAATATTATTTCCAGCCCCATAGGCCCTGGCATATCCAGGCACAAATAAAATATCACTAGCCCCACACTTTGGGCACTTTCTCGTATTTTTCATAAATTCTCCTTCCATTTTACATCACAGGGTCAATATAACCAAGCTCCATTGCCTTATTATAGGCTTCTATAGCATTATTTACTCCTAACTTGTCATAAATATTAGCCAGGTGATTGTAAAGAGTTCTCTCGCTAATAAAAAGTTTTTGAGCAATTTTCTTTTTATCATCTCCCTTTACCAACTCCTTTAAAACTTCAATTTCTCTTTGCGTAAGATTTTCAATAATCAAAGTCTTTCTAGATGGGCTTTTGCCCTGATAAACATTTTTAAGCCTTACTAGCATTTCCTCAATTTCGATTGACTTATTTATAAAATCTTTAACACCTAACTTAAAAGCTATATCCTTGTAATTATCTAAATCATAAGAGGTTAAGACTATTATCTTTTGTTTGGGATTATCTTCTATCAAATCTTTAATTAGATCAAGGCCTGTCTTATCATCTTTTAAATTTATGTCGATTAAAAAAATATCATATATTTCTTTTTTTATTATCTTTAAAAACTCTTGGACTTTTGATACATAAGTACATGAAATTTCTTCTTGCTCTTCTAAAAGCATTTTAAGAGACTGACCAAATAATTTATGGTCATCAAGCAAAATAATTTTCATCTCTTGTAACCTCCAAGCAAACTTTAGTTGTAAGTATATATTTATTTAATCCATAAGAAATATTTCCTGAATTTGAATCTATTAATAGATTAAGTAGCAAGACTCCTCTTTTTGATTCCTTAATTTTATTAAAATCAGCGGGGCTTGCTCCATCACTTTCCATATCTATATAAACAAATTTTCCTTTTTTATATAGTTTGTAAGATAAATACTTGGCATCGGAATGCTTATATACATTATTTATAAGTTCCTTTGAAATTATCGCAATCAACCTAATTAATCTTTTATCTTCTATTAGATCACTATCGATATATTTGGTAATTTCAATATTTTTATCTGGATATAGACTTCTTAAATTATCAAATATAGCTAAGAGCGATGTTTCCAAATTTGCTTTTTCAAATAAAGATGACTGATAGAATTTCATTATATTTCGTACTTTTTCCTCAAGTTCTCTTAGAATGTTTTTAGTATATTCTATATCAGGATTTTTTGAAGACAGAAAATTTTTACTTGCAAATATATCTTGGATAATATCATCATGGATAATTCTTGCAAATTCATCTCTTTCACTAGACATATAATCTGAAAGGTAATAGAGTTTGAAAGTTTTATCATATGCTAGCTCTTTTTCCTTTAAAAATAGAATAAAGAAAAATTCTGTAATAAGGAAAATTATTTGGATAAATATATTTATCATTACCGTTCCTATATCAAATAAATAAATCACTACAAAAATAAAAAATACAAGTCCAATAGTAAATATTTGTGTAGATTTTCTTGATATTGGCAAGATGTTTATATATTTTATATTATCTAAAATTAAGTATCTTTTAATAAAAACACCTGTTGAGATAATGCTTATAAGAGCGAATATAAACTTATAAGGCAAGTCATCTATTAGAATCAAAGCCAAGGGTAATAGTGATGTAAAAATTATCAAAATAGAAAATCTTTGAGGTATTTTTTTATTTGAAATTTCTGTATATATAAGTCCATACAAGGTAAAAAATAAAATAAGTGAAATTGCATTTAAAATCGGGCACTCTTTTACTAACATATTGTTTTTAAAAAGAAGACCCCAAAATAAAATTATCATTAAATGGATGCTTACAATTTTTTCTAATTTCTTATACATATCTCAATAGTAGCTAAGAACAATCCTTTCTTTATTAGTATTTATACCCAAAATTATAATTACTGATCCTAAAATCAAAAGCTTAGTTATCAAGTATCCAGGCAAGGAATTTGTAAAATTATATACTAGGTAAGTACTTATCATGACGGCTATGGATAGTCCTATCAAACGAATTTGGAGAGAATTTACTTTATTCATGTTTCTAGTACCAAGTATTATCAAGACGATTATTAGAGTGTAAAGAAAACTTGATATAAATAAGTTTATACTAATGATTAAGCTTAGATTAATTTTCAGTAGGTATAATATAAGGCTTGGAAGGACTGTAATTAATGTCGCTAAATAGATACTAAACAAATATTTAATTAGAATTTCTTTAATAGAAAGTCCATTTGCAAGTAAAAATTCAAGCTTTTTGCTAATCTTATCTGATACCAAGGTATTTTTAGCGAGTTCTACTCCAAACATTACAAAAACTATTAAAACCCCATCAATTTTAACTATATTCATGACCTTATTTATTTCTTGACTTCCTCCATCGCCAAAAAACAAAGCCATAAAGGAGCAGATTAGTGCCATAAGAGACATTAATAAGGCATTTTTGTCTAAAAGTTTTCTTGAATCGTTAATGACTAAGATCATGACCATGACCCTTCTTTATTAAGAACAGCTTCGTTGTTTATTTCAGACAAATCTTTCATAGAAAATATTGCAAAGATTAAGGCTAAGCCAATATTTATTCCTAGAATGATATAAATAAGGTTTAAATTATATCTTTCTATTAATGATAGGATTTTCGCTGAAAATGTGCCTATCATGTAAATTAGAATTGTTGTTCCAAAGAAAACTATATTTTTGAAAAACTTGAAGTTTCTTTGGGATAAAGATATAAGGTTAAAAAATAGTATTTCAAAATATGTCATTCCTATCATTGTCACAAATATGCCCACAATCCACTTAAATTCGATCTGTAAGTCTACTAGGACATAAGTTAGGAAAAATAATAAAAATGGAATTATAGAAGATAGTCTCCACATTTCTAGCCCATAGGCTTTAATCACAGCTTTTATATTAATTCCTGACCCTAGGATAAATTCAATACGTTTATTTAGTCTATCCTTGACTGTTAAATTGACAACCATAGAATTAGACATGATTAGTGAAATTCCAAGCATTAGTACGTATAGCATCAATACAATATAATCATTTCCTCTTGAATCAAAGGTCCCCTTATATAGTAAAAAAATAAAGCCAAGAGAAATCAAGGTAAATAATAATAAATTAAAAATAAAATCCTTGTCCCTACTTAAATAGTAGCGACAGGCCCTATTAATATTCATCTTATCATTCATTTCCTACCTTCCTCTATAAATAAATCTTCTAAGCTCTCTCCCTTAATTTCTCCGATATTCTTTGTAAAAAGTAAGACTCCTGATTTAATCATAGAAATCTTATCAGCTATCTTTTCAATTTCAGAAAGATCATGACTTGTAAGAACTATGGTCTTTCCTTCAGCCTTAAATAATTTTATGAGCTTTCTTATCTCAACTCTTGATATTGGATCTACTCCACTTGTTACTTCATCTAAAAATATTATCTCTCTATTCATCATTACAATAATTAACAAAGATAATTTTCTCTTCATACCCTTAGAATATGTCGAAACATTTCTACCCAGATCATTTGTAAGATCTAATAAGTCAGAATATTTTTGATAAGAATCTAAACCATATCCGAAATTTAAACCGTATAATTTAATATTTTCTAGACCAGTCTTATCTTCATACAAATAGTCATTTTCAAGTAACATTGCATAATTTCCCTTAAGTCTAACCTCACCACCATCCTCTTCATAAAGACCAGTAAGTATCCTAAGCAGAGAAGTCTTACCAGAGCCATTAGGACCAACTAGAGCATGGACCGTATTTTCTTCAATTTCTAAAGAAAAATTATTAAAAAGCTTCTTATTTTCGAAATTCTTACTCATATCTTTCACTTCAATAACATTCATAAAATCACCTCTTGATACTATTCTAAATGAATCAAATTAATTTTACATGAGTAAAAACTGCAAATTTTTTTAGTAAAACCTTATTTATATACAATAAAAAAATCTATTGAAACTTGTTAGTAACAATAGATCCTAGATTCATATAAAGTTTATTATTTAAACAACTTATAAAACATAATGGTGCCGGTGGTGGGATACCATATGGGGCTTATTTTAATTTTACAATGTGTAATTTAAGCCATTCTTATATTTTAATATAGGGTGATTTATACCCTTTTTATAGCTTTAATAACTTTTTATGTACTTAAAATGTACTTTTTTCTTATGAATCCTTATTCATCATATCCACCATTTTATCATCAGCAAGCGGGTAAAAGTGTGAATAAGTATCAAGTGTTATTGATGTGTTTTTGTGTCCAAGTCGCTTAGAGATTAAAACTATATTAACATTATGATTTATTAAATAGCTTGCATGCGAGTGTCTTAAGCCGTGAACGTGGATTCTTTTTATCTTTGGTCGCTTAACCTCGCTTGTTTTATTATAGGCTTTGATCTCTTCATTTGCCTTTTCTACTCCCTGCTTGATTCCATTTTCTATAAATCTCTTTTCCCAATTAAATATTAAATCATTATCTTTAGGCTTATAGATTTTACTTTGATACTCTTTTAAAATCTCTATGGTAGTATCAGCTAGGCTTAAGACCCTTGTTTCATAGGTTTTAGTGGGGGTTATCACGTCCCTACCCTTTAATCTTTGAAGAGATGATTCAACTCTTAAGGTTTTATTATCAAAATCAATACAAGACCATTTTAGGGCTAATAATTCACCCTTACGAATCCCCGTCCAATATAATATGTTTATAGCCGTCTTTGCCTTTATATCCTCGATATATTGGTAAATCTCTTTGAACTCTTCAAGCGTCCAAAATCTCATAGGCTCTTTAATCTCGTTTGGTACTTTAGCCTTACCTACCCTATGGATTGGATTTTCTTTAAGTCCATAAAACTTGACTGCATGATTTAAGACTGTTGAAAATTCATTTTGAATTGATTGAATATACTTGCTTGAAAGCCCCTCTTCTATCATTGAATTTTGCCATTTTCTTATATCTAGGGGTTCTATTTCATTTAAAGGCATATCCCCAAAAGTTGGCAAAACTCTTCTATATCTCTCATTTTTTGTTTGTTGGGTTCTCTCTCTTAATTGGGGGTAATTATCTT
>OJLW01000066.1_pt1 | contig 55905 bp, 53 predicted proteins | sample 1597021 | NCBI WGS metagenome assembly OJLW01 (sample SAMEA3904676, study PRJEB24821) | metagenome | biome: Builtin; feature: hospital; material: surface | place: USA | collected 2013-06-03
AACCCGTGTTGCCGCCGTGAAAGGGCGGAGTCCTAGGCCTCTAGACGATGGGGGCTAGCGACTTGACCTAATCTAATGCATCGCCTGTGAGAATAGCAAAACGCCTGTTCATTTCATCTTTCTTAGCCGTGGAACTGGTCGGTTAAGATGTCTGCATGCACGACGACGATTGTCACCACGGATACTTTGCGGAGAAGTCCCGCTACCTTGCTCGCCTCAAGCGCATCGAGGGGCAGGTGCGGGGGATTCACCGGATGGTGGATGAGGACAAATACTGTATCGACATCCTCACACAGATTGCCGCGATTGATTCCGCGCTGGAAAACCTTGGCCTGGCGCTTCTTGAGGACCACCTCCACCACTGCGTTTCCGGCGCGCTCGCAGCGGGCGATGCGCAGGCAGATGACAAGGTGACAGAAGCAATGCAGGCGATCCGGCGGATGGTGAAGTCCTAAGGCCCACCCAGCAACGCGAAAACCTCCGGCTCCCTTTTTGAAGGAACCGGAGGTTTTCCACGGTGGGCCCTGCGGGGATCGAACCCGCGACCTGCGGATTAAAAGTCCGTAGCTCTACCAACTGAGCTAAAGGCCCATGCGCAACATAGTAGCGGGCCGCGTACGTAACGCGGTAATCACCCCACCGACGCGCGGCTACGCCCGCGCCACCTGCGCAAATATCGCGGCAGGCCACGCGGGCGAGCGCCTTACATTGAGGGGATTAGCCCTCCTTCTGCATCGTGCCCGTCTCCTGGATGCGGGTGTGGAAGTCGAAGGCGTGGCGCAGGTCGTGCGGGGTCGCCTGGTACTTGCTCTTCGACGCCAGCTCGACGTACTCCTCCAGCAGCGGACGGTAGGAGGGGTGAGCGATCGAGATCATCTTTGCAACGCGGTCACGCGGTGCCAGGCCGCGCAGGTCTGCCACGCCGTACTCGGTAATGAAGACCATCGCGTCGTGCTCCGTGTGGTCCACGTGCGAGACCATCGGGACAATCGCGGAAATTGCGCCGTCCTTGGCCACCGACGGGGAGATGAAGGAGGAGATGTACGCGTTGCGGGTGAAGTCGCCGGAGCCACCCAGCGCGTTCATCAGGCGGGAGCCGTTGATGTGCGTGGAGTTGGCGTTACCGTAGATGTCCGCCTCGATCATGCCGTTGGAGGCGATCAGGCCGGTGCGGCGGATAACCTCCGGGTGGTTGGAGATGGACTGCGGGCGCAGGATGATGGACTCGCGGTAGCGCGCAGCCTCATCGTTCATCTTCTCTGCGTACTCCGGGGACAGGGAGAAGGAGGTCGCGGAAGCGACGGTCATCTTGCCCGCGTCAATCAGGTCGACCATGCCGTCCTGAATAACCTCGGTGTAGGCCTGGATGTTCTCAAACTTGGAGTCCATCAGGCCCGCCATCACTGCGTTCGGGACGTTGCCCACGCCGGACTGCATGACGTAGCCGTCGTAGGTGAGGCGGCCGGCCTTGACCTCGTTCTCCAGGAAGTCGAGGAAGTTGCCAGCGATCTGCTCCGACACCTCGTCCGGGGCCTTGAACGGTGCGTTGCGGTCCGGGGCATTGGTCTCGACGACAGCGACGACCTTCTCCGGGTCAATCTCAATGTAGGTGGTACCGATGCGGTCGCCGCACTTGGTGATCGGGATCGGGATACGGTTCGGCAGCGCCGGCACGGTCCAGATGTCGTGCATGCCTTCCAGGTCCTCGGACTGCCACTCGTTGACCTCGATGATGATCTTCTTGGCGGCGTTGAGGAACTCGACGGAGTTGCCCACGGAGGAGGACGGGACGATGTTGCCCTCTTCAGTAATGCGGACTGCCTCCACGATGGCCAGGTCAACGTCGCCGAAGAAGCCCTGCTCCACCATCATGCCCGAGTGGGAAAGGTGGATGTCCTGGAACTTCATCTCGCCAGCGTTGATCTTGTTACGCATCTCCGGGTCGGACTGGTACGGCATGCGGTAGCGCAGCGCGTTGGCCTCTGCGAGCACACCGTCACACTCCGGCGCGGTGGATGCGCCCGTGTAGAGGTCGATGCTGAAGTCCTGGCCCTTGGCGTGCGCAGCCTTGGCCTTTTCTGCGATGACGCCCGGCAGGGCCTTGGGGTACCCAGCCCCGGTAAAGCCGGACACGCCCACCTTGTCGCCATGGTTGACAAACTGGACCGCTTCTTCAGCGGACATGACCTTGTCACGCAGTTTTGCATTGGCGATACGGTTACCCATATTCATCCCTCACTTGGATTCGTCGGTAGGTGATAACAACACCACTGTATTGTGACCTATCTTGCATTGCCACGTCTACGAGATCCATCCTTTCACCCCCGCCAGAGCACGCAAATGATGTGACTATCTGCAGCTTTGCAGGTAGCTGGGGGTGCGGCATCGAATTGCGCGCCCGATTGCCGGGAAACACACGTCCGGACCTCCCCAGTTTTCACCCCCACTTGGGTGTACTTGTTCGCTGGCTACCTCGCAGCAACACAAATTGCACTTTCCCGCCACAACCGGGAACAATGGGGCATTATGACAGCCCCAACTACCACTCAGCACAGTACGCCCGGCGCGCCAGACGCGCCCGCGCTGCGCATCGGCAATATGGAGCTGAACTCCCCTGTCATCCTCGCTCCGATGGCCGGGGTGACTAACATGCCTTTTCGCGTGCTGTGCCGCGAGATTGAGCAGGAACTCACCGGGACGAGCTCCGGGCTCTACGTCTGCGAGATGATCACCGCGCGCGCGATGGTGGCACGGAATCAGAAGACGCTGCACATGACCAGCTTCGCGCCGCAGGAGACACCACGCTCCATGCAGCTTTACACCGTGGACCCGAAGTTCACGTACGAGGCAGTGCGCATGATCGTCGAGGAAGACATCGCCGACCACGTCGACATGAACTTTGGCTGCCCGGTACCAAAGGTCACGCGCAAGGGCGGCGGATCTGCGATCCCCTACAAGCGCCGCTTGTTTGGCAACATCGTGGGGGCTGCCGTACGCGCCGCCGAGGGCTCCGGTATCCCCATTACGGTGAAGTTCCGCATCGGTATCGACGACGAGCACCACACCCACCTCGACGCAGGCCGGATCGCCGCCGAGGAGGGCGCAGCGGCCGTGGCGCTCCACGCGCGCACTGCCGCAGAGCGCTACTCGGGCGCGGCCCACTGGGACGAGATCGCCCGGCTCGTCGAGCACATGGACGGCACCGATGTGCCGGTGATCGGCAACGGCGACATCTTCGCTGCCGCGGACGCGCAGCGGATGATGGATAAGACCGCTTGCCACGGCGTGGAGGTCGGGCGCGGCTGCCTTGGGCGCCCCTGGCTGTTCGCCCAGCTTGGTGCCCAGCTGCGCGGGGAGCCCATCCCCGCAGAGCCGACGCTGGGGGAAGTCTCGCGCATTATTTACCGTCACGCGGAACTGCTCGCCGCGCACGATGGCGAGGACCACGCGTGCCGTGACATCCGCAAGCACACCGGCTGGTACTTGCGCGGTTTCCCGGTCGGCGGCGAGTTCCGCAAGGAGCTTGCGCAAGTGACCTCGCTCGCCCAGCTGCGCGAGCGGCTGGCCCCAATCGCAGATTCTCAGCAGCTGGCGGAAGAAGCAGACAGCGCGCGCGGCCGCCAGGGAAGCTCCGCGAAAGTCGCGCTGCCGGAAGGATGGTTAGATGATCCCGAAGATGAATCGGTCCCGCAGGGCGCAGAGATCGAAAACAATGGCGGATAACCCAAGCGCCGAAACCGCTGAGCCCGCTGAGTCTGGGGACGAGGCAGGCGAGGACGACGGGGCGTCGACAAGCAACAAGGCCCCGGGCGTGCGCTTGCGCACCGTCTACCGCGAGCACCTCGAGGCCTTCAATGCTGACTTGCTCGAGCTTTGCGAGCGGGTGCAGGCGGCGATGCGGTTGGCGTCGGAAAGCTTGCTGACCCAGTCCCTGAGCAAGGCCGAGGAGGCCCTGACCGCGGTCGATGGCATGCGCGAGATCAGCACGCGCTGCGAAGAGCGCAGCGTGAGCCTCCTTGCACTCGAAAGCCCCGTGGCCTCCGACCTGCGCCAAGTGCTCTCCTCGATTTACATCGTGGAGAACCTCTCGCGCATGGCGGCGCTGTCCATGCACATCGCCACGCTCACCCGCGCCCGCCACCCGCACGCGGTCGTGCCGGAGGCGCTCATCTGCTACATCGAGGAGATGAGCCGGCTTGCCGACGCCATGGTGGAGCAGACCCGCGAACTTTTGCTGCACCCCGACGCGGACGAGGCCGTCAAGCTGCACAGCATTGACGACGGCATGGACGACATGAAGGCCTACCTGCTCAACCTGGTCTCCGAGCCGGACTGGCCGTACAGCACGCGGGAGGCCGTGGACCTTGCGATGCTCGTGCGCTACTACGAGCGCTTTGCCGACCGTTGCGTGAACGTGGGCAACCGCATCGTGTTTCTCGTCACAGGGCTGCAGCCTGACGAGTACGTGCGCGAGGGCGAGTTTGATATGCAGGCGAAGTTCCGCGAGATCGAGGCGCGGTTCAAAAACGTGCGCTAACTCAGCCGCGTTAGCCCGGCTGCTAGCCCTGCCGCATGGAAAACGCCGCTGCCTTACACAAAGGCAGCGGCGTGCGCCGAGTGGTAAACGGAGCTAGAGGCTTTAGCCGAAGCGGCCGGCGATGTAGTCCTCGGTTTCCTTCTTGTCCGGGTTCTCAAAGATGGTGGTCGTGTCGTTGAACTCGACCAGGTTGCCCGGCTTGCCGGTGGCCTCGAGGGAGAAGAACGCAGTCTTGTCAGACACACGGGCAGCCTGCTGCATGTTGTGGGTCACGATCACGATGGTGTAGTCGGTCTTCAGCTCGTGGATGAGGTCCTCCACGGCGAGCGTGGAAATCGGGTCGAGCGCGGAGCAAGGCTCGTCCATCAGCAGCACCTCAGGGCGCACAGCGATCGCGCGCGCGATGCAGAGACGCTGCTGCTGGCCACCGGAGAGGCCGCCGCCCGGCTTGTCCAGGCGGTCTTTAACCTCGTCCCACAGGTTGGCACCGCGCAGCGACTGCTCGGCGACTTCCTTGAGCTTCTTCTTGTCCTTCTCGCCGGACAGCTTCAGGCCGGCGACCACGTTGTCCTCGATGGACATCGTGGGGAACGGGTTCGCCTTCTGGAACACCATGCCGATGGTGTTGCGCACGGAGACCGGATCGACGTTCTTGCCGTAGATGTTGTGGCCGTCGAGCAGGATCTCGCCCTTGACGGAGGCCTTCGGGATGACCTCGTGCATACGGTTGAGCGTGCGCAGCACGGTGGACTTACCGCAGCCGGAGGGACCAATGAAGGCGGTCACGGCCTGCGCGGGGATTTTCATGTTGACGTCGCGGACGGCGTGGAAGTCGTCGTAGTAGATATTGACGTCGTTGAGTTCGAGTTTGGACATCGGGGTTTCTCCTCTAGTGGTGGTGTGGGGCGGTTTACTTCTTCACGGAGTACTTATTGGCAATCAGGCGGGCCAGCAGGTTGAGCACCACCACGATGACTACCAGCGTCAGCGCTGCGCCCCAGAGGCGGTCGGCGGCAAAGCCGGTGGCGCCGGACTTCCACATTTCAAGCATGAACAGCGGCAGCGAGGACTGCGGTTGGCCGAAGAGTCCGAACCAGTTCAGCGCCGGGGTGGAGCCAACGAGGATCAGCACTGGTGCGGATTCGCCCATAACGCGGGCAACAGCGAGCATGATGCCGGTAACGATGCCGGACAGGGCGGTCGGCAGCACGATGCGCGCAATCGTCTTCCACTTGGGCACGCCCAGTGCGTAGGACGCCTCGCGCAGGTCCATCGGCACGACGCGCAGCATCTCTTCGGTGTTGCGCACCACAAGCGGGACCATCAGCAGGATCAGCGAGAGCGACACGGCAAAGCCGGAGCGGTCCATGCCCAGGATGGTGATCCACAGGGCGTAGATGAACAGCGCGGCGACGATCGAGGGCACGCCCGACAGGATGTCCACCATGAAGGTAGTGAGTCGGCCCAGCTTGTTGCCGTTGGAGTATTCCACCAGGTAGATGGCGGTAAACACGCCAATCGGGATGGAGATGATCGAGGCGATGAGCGTCTGCATCAAGGTACCGGCAATGGCGTGGAGCGCACCGCCGCCTTCCTTGGACATGCGCACGCCGACCATGTCGTCGGTCCACCAGCCGATGTCAAAGACGGCCGGGGCACCGCGCATGATCACCGTGAGGAGCAGCCAGAGCAGCGGGATGAGAGCGATGATCATGCACAGCCACATCAGCGCGCCCATGAAGGAGTTCAGCGACTTGCGGCCGGGAGCGATGCCGGTGAAGGGGGTCTGCTTTGCGCCCTTGCTTGCCGACGCCGCCTTGTTGGCCCCGCCAGCGCCCGAGGTATTGGAAACTGCAGTAGACATTCGCTTGCCTGCCTTACTTCTTGTTGACGATCGCGCGGGCGATCGAGTTGACAACAAAGGTCAAAATGAACAGGACGAGGCCTGCCGCGATGTAGGCACCAGCAGAAATCGGGTTGTTGAACTCCGCGGATGCGTTCGCGATCGCGGTGGCGAAGGTGGTGCCACCGTCAAACAGCGAACCTCGGAAATCGTTGGCGGGAGCGACCACCATGTACAGCGCCATCGTCTCGCCGAGCGCGCGACCGAGGCCGAGCATGGAACCGGCGATGAAGCCGGACAGGCCGAACGGGATGACGGTCATGCGGATGACTTCCCAGCGGGTCGCGCCGAGTGCGAGCGCGGACTCGATCTGGCCGGGAGGGGTCTGCACGAAGATCTCGCGGGCGGTTGCCGCGATGATCGGCAGGATCATAATCGCCAGCACGATGCCACCGGTAAGCATGTTGCGGGAGGTCGCGAACGGCGGGGAGTTTTGGTAGGTGGCGAACAGGAAGAAGCCGCCGCCCCAGGAGTTGATCCACTCGTAGAACTTACCCAGGGCCGGGCCGAGCACCTGCGCGCCCCACAGGCCGTAGACGATCGACGGGACCGCGGCGAGCATGTCCACCAAGGTGCCCAACGGGCGCACGAGCTTCTTCGGCGCGTAGTTAGACAGGAACAGCGCGATGCCCAGGGCAACCGGCATGGCCATGATCAGCGCGAGAATCGAGATCATCACCGTGGAGAAGAACAGGTTCGGGATACCGAACTGCATCGCGTCCAGGTTCGCGGTCTGCCAGTTGCCCGTGTAGGTGAAGAAGCCGAGCACTCCACCCTCGTTCCTGCTCAGCGGCGGGATCGCCTGGATGACCAGGAACAGGCCGATCGCGATAATGATGACCGTGATCAGCGCCGCCGAGGCGGTGGACAGAATTTCAAAGACACGGTCGCCCGGGCGCTTCACGCCTGTGCGGGGAGTCGCGGTCCCCGGGTTTTCCTCAGTGGTGTGGGACGGGGTGCCCGTCGAAGACGGGGCGGGCGGCGCCGCTGTCGGTGCCGCTTGACCCGCGCGTGGGCCGTCGGCCGGGGTCATATCTTTGTCAGCCATAGTTACTGATCCTTCAAGCGGTTTAGAAAAAGTGGTGGGCAATCTGCCGCTACGTGACTTATCAACCTGCTGGTAACTCGGTGCACACCTGCTGTTCACCACGCCCCAACACGGGCATGCCCCCCGCGACGGCTTGCGCCGTGTTGGGGGGCACCAAAGCGGCCGTGAAGCCTGTTACTGGATGGCGTTGACTGCCTCGCGCAGGCGGTCTGCGTGTGCGCCGGTGACCGGGATGAAGCCCTCGCCGGCCAGCTCCTCGTCCTGGGAGTCCAGGGCGACGTTGAGGAAGTCCTTAACCATGTTGGAGGTCGTCTCGTCGTAGCCTGCGGAGCAGACGATCTCGTAGGTGGTCAGCACGAGCGGGTAAGCACCCTCTGCGTCGGAGGCGAAGAGTGCCTCTGCGTCGACGGCCATGTTGTGGCCCTCGGTGGTGAACTCCATGGAGTCCAGCGCAGCAGCGACAGCCTCGTCGGTCAGCTCGACCGGGCCGGAGCCGAAGTCGATGTTGGCCTTCTTCTCAGCGAAGCCGGCCTCGACATAGGTGATAGCGCCCTCGGTCGCAGCGACCTCGGAAGCCACGCCGGAGGAACCGTTCGCACCGGTACCCACCTCGGTTGGGAAGCCCTTGCCCTCGCCGGTCCACTTGCCGTCGGACGCAGCAGCGAGGAACTTCTGGAAGTTGTCGGAGGTACCGGACTCATCCGAGCGGAAGAACGGCTTGATCTCCATATCCGGCAGCTCAGCGTCCGGGTTGGACTCAGCCAGAGCCGGGTCATTCCAGTTGGTGATCTTGCCCTGGAAGATGTCAACGATGTTGTCAACGGTCAGGTTGAGCTCGTCCACACCCTCGAGGTTGTAGGCGATAGCAACCGGGCCGATCACGAACGGCAGGTGCCATGCCTCGTTGCCACCGCAACGCTCGGCTGCCTTCTCCACCTCGTCGTCCTTCAGCGGGGAGTCAGAGCCAGCGAAAGCGACGGTGTTGCCCAGGAACTGCTTAATGCCGGAGCCGGAACCGGTGGCGTTGTACGCCAGGGTTGCTCCCGGAACTTCCTCAGAGTAACGAGACGCGAAGTAGTCCATTGCGTTCTGCTGAGAGGTTGCACCCTCGGCGACCAGCTGGCCGGTCTCACCGGTCAGCTCAGAGCCAGTGCCCTCAGCGCCGTCGGTGGACTCCGCGGTTGCCTCAGCGGAGGTATCTGCGGAATCGGTGGACTCAGAGTCACCACAGGCAACGAGAGCTGCGGAGGAAACTGCTACGACGCCGAAGACTGCGGCGGTGCGCTTAAAGTTACGGATCACGGGAATACCTTTCCGGTGCTTAGGTCATTTACCACTCGAGCATCGGTGCCTTTCATCTCGGCCGGCTCACCTGCCCTGAATGCAGGCGCAATCCTTTTCCGATTACTCACGATTCAACAACCTAAGGCGCGCTGGTTAATAGCCAGTGGACCGGGAGGTGAACAATCAGTGAACTTCCCAAACACGCCGCATATTGCCTGTTAATTTCCGCATAATGCGATGAAGATCACATCACTGGCTCTTGACTCGCGCCGCCGAGTCCGCATAAACCACGTGCCGCTCGGCCACTTCGAACCCGATCTGCTCGTAGCGGCGCACCGCGGGCGCGTTATCTGCCTCCACGTACAGGATCACCTTCGGCACCCCTACCCGGCGCAGGTGCACCAGCCCCATCTGCACCAGCGCACCACCCAGCCCCTTGCCGCGGAACGCGGAGGCCAGCCCGACAACGTAAATCTCGCCTTCCCCGCTCGGGTGTACCTTCGTCCACATGAATCCGGCCAGCTCATCGCCTTTTTCGCCGCCGTAGAGGAAGAGCACGCCTGCCGGGTCGAACCACTCCGTATCCATCGCGCGGTGCAGGCGCGCCAGGTCCCAGCCGCCCTGCTCGGGGTGCCAGGAGAAAGCCTCATTATTCACGCGCAGCCAATCGCGTTCGACCGCCTCGCGCCCGAACTCCTCGCTCGCTTCCACAAGCGTGAGTTCGCGCATTCCCTCCGGCAGCTCCAGCTCCGTGCCGTTCAGCGCCTCGCCGGATAAAGACATCACCAAAAGCTCACGGGTGGACTCCAGGCCGAGCGATGTGGCGAGCGCCTGCGCAGCGGGCAGGTTGCCGTGGGCCCACAGCCCCGCGTCCGGGCGCTCGGCAAGCACCCGGCGCGCCAACGCGGTACCGAGGCCGCGGCGGCGGAAGTCCGGGTGAATGAACAGCTCCGCGGAGCCGTCGGGGGCGATGCCAGCCAGCCCCACTACCTCACCGGGGACGTCGGGGTTTTCGGTAGTGAGGTGGGTGTGGTCCAACGTGGCGTCGACAAGCGCCTGCTCGAAGGCCTCCGAGAAGGGGGCGACGCCGTCGGCTGCGGTGGCTTGAGAAATCAGTGCGCTGTGATCTGTCATGCCCTAAGGCTACGGTAAAAGTATGCATGTGAAGCGAAGCGTGGCCGCGGCCCTCATCAGCGCGGGCCTGGTGGCGTACCTGGCTGACACCACCCTCGCCATGCGCGCGGAGCACGAGCTGTCGGTGCACGCCGCGCAGCTCGGCGACCTTTCGACTGCGCCTGCCGCCTATGTGGGCGGACTGCCGTTTCGCAGCACGATTCCCCGCATCAGTGTTGACGCGCTCGATGTGCCCGTCGCGAGTGTGGGCGTGGGCAATGCGGGCATCGAGCTTATCGACGTCACGCTTTCGGCCCCCCGCTCCAGCTCCATCACCGAAGACCTCACCGGTGCCACAGCGAGCCTCGTGCGCCGCAGCGTGCGCCTCGACGGCGTGGCCTTTGGCCAGCTGCTCGGCATGACGGATTTGGACATCGCCAGCCCCTACGACATCTCGCCCTCCGGTGGCGGCGCGAGCGAGGCGCGGCTGACCGGGACGCTGCCCGACGCGGAGCAGCCCGTCACCGTGATCGTCACGCTGCGGCTGGAGGGCTCGGAGTTTGTGATGCGGCCCAGCGAACTTCTCGACGTACCCCCGGAGCTGACTGACCAGGCTGTAGCTGCGTTTAGCCTGCGCCGCGACACCGCGGATCTCCCGCTCGGCGGGCCCGCGGACAAGGTGCAGCTGACCGGCGGGTCGATCGAGTTTTCCCGCGATCGCATCAACACCACCATCGAGGAAGACGACCTCACTCCCCTTGCGCACGACGCGGCCGACGGTGCCGCCCATCAGGAGGCGAAGGATTCGCCGCTGGCCTCGGACGCGGACGAGGCGGCCGACAACTAGCAGCCAACTCGCGGGGCGCGTGCGGCGTGTTGCGGCGAGCGACTACCCTTGGGTGGCATGGCTGAGAATGAACAAACTCCCGACAACCAGCAGGCTTCGCTCAGCGGCAACGAGGCCGTGAACCTCGCCGCGGAGCAGTCGAAGAGCACCGCGCACCGCAACATCCCGGAGCTGGGTTTTCCAGACTTCCCGCTCCACGAGGACACCGCGAACCTGCGCCAGGGCCCGAGCCTGCACGATGGGCTGCTCGCCCTGCTGCCGCTCGTGGGCGTGTGGACTGGCACCGGCCAGGCCAACGACAACGGCGAGGAGTACGCCTTCGGCCAGCGCTTGGTCGTCTCCCATGACGGCGAGAACTACCTGCGCTTCGAGTCCCGCATCTGGCGTCTCGACGAGAACGGGGAGGCCACCGGCGCGGACCAGCGCGAGGTCGGTTTCTGGCGCATCTCCCTCGACGACGAGATCGAGGTCACGCTGACCAACTCCCGCGGACTGGTCGAGGTGATGTACGGCGAGCCCGTCAACGAGCGCGGCTGGCAGCTGCAGAGCGCGTCCACCCTGGCTACCGAGTCCGGCCCCGAAAAGCACGGCCCGGGCAAGCGCCTCTACGGGCTCATGCCGAACAACAACTTGGGCTGGGTGGATGAGCGCCTCGTGGACGGCGAGATGGTGCCCTACATGTCCGGCGAGCTCAAGCGCATCGCGGGCTAGGCCTCACGCACGGAGGAATCCAGCGCGTCCACGATCAGCTGCTGGATCTCCTCGGCGTTGTCCGGGCGGGCAAGCTTCTTCCCATCCAGCTTGCGCACGCGCGCGTACATGCGCGTGGAGCTGACGAGCCACACCGACTCGGCCTTGTGCAGCTCGCTGAGGTAGACGTCCTTCTGCTTGCACTTCCACCCTTGCTTCTCCGCGTGCGCGAAGAGCGCGGCCTGGGTGGTGCCGGGCAGGATGCCGGGCCCCGGCTTCGGTGTGCGCAGCCGCCCGCCCTTCTTCACAATCACCACGGTCGAGGTCGCGCCCTCGAGCACACGCTCCGTCTCCGGGTCGATGTAGATCACGTCATCGTAGCCCTCGGAGCGCGCCCAGCGCAGCGCCGCCATGGAGGCCGCGTAGTTCAGCGTCTTCGCGCCGACCCGCATCCAGGGCACCTCCGCCTCGCCGTCTTTGCCACGGTTAATGCTGTAGCCGCGCGAGGTGGTCACCGCGCTCACGCCATTCTTGCGCTGGGACAGCACCTCTTCCGACAGCGGCCTGATGGTCAGCCAGGCGGTGGGCACGCCGGTGGTTTCCCGGCCGCGGGACATGGTCCAGCTGCACTTCGCGTCTACCTCTTCCGGTGCCACGCCGCGCTCGCGCACAAAGTCGGCGATGGCCTCGCGGGTAGCCTTGCTCCAGTGCTCCTCGCAGGGCTTCGGCAGGTCGAGCGTGGCAGCGGAGCGGCGGAAGCGCTCGATGTGTTTAGCCAGGTTCGCGGGCTCGCCCTTGCGGATGAGGATCGTTTCAAAGATCCCATCGCCGCGGGTCACCGCCGCGTCGTCCCAGAAGATGTGGGGCGTGTTGGCGTTCTGCCTGCGGATGGAGCCGCCGAAGGGTTCGATGAGGTAAATGACGGGGGCGGGAGGAAGCAAGGAGACCATACTGTCCCATTATGCCCGTATGATCGGGATCTATGTCGTATTCGTCTGATCTTTTGCAACTGCCCGGTGCCACCCCTATCGAAGGCAACCCGCTCGCCGAGGGCGTGGCCTGGCACTACGGCAACCCGCTCGCCGAGCAGCAGGGCACCCGGCTGATCGACCGCTCGCACCGCCGCGTCATCGCGGTCGCGGGCAAGGATGCGGCGGAGTTCTTGCACAACCTGCTTTCGCAAAAGCTTGTCGACGTCCCGTCGTCCTTTTCCGCCTCAGCCCTCGACCTGGACATCCAGGGCCACATCCTGCACCACGCCGACATCGCGCTTGTCGACGGCACGTTTTACCTCGACGTACCCGCCGCCCAATTCGACTCGTTTGCCGACTACCTGCGCAAGATGGTCTTCTGGTCCGAGGTCACCGTCGAGGAGGCGGACCTGGCGGTGCTGACGATCTTGTCGTCTGACGGCGAGTTCCCGGAAGTACCGGAAGCTACTCTTAGCCGCCGCGTCGATGCTTTCGTACCTGCACGCATGGACTTCGCCGTGCCCAGGGACCAGGCGCTTGCGGTAGCGCAACGCCTGCGCGACGAGGCGGGGGTGGACTTTGCCGGCCTGATGGCCTTTACCGCCGCGCGTGTGCGCAACGTCGAGCCAGAACTCGGCGTTGACCTGGACGAAAAGTCGATCCCCCACGAGGTACCGCGCCTAATCAACCGTGGCGAGCACGTCGGCGCAGTCCACCTGAACAAGGGCTGCTACCGCGGCCAGGAAACAGTCGCGCGCGTCGAAAACCTCGGCCGCTCCCCTCGCCTACTCGTCATGCTGCAGCTCGACGGCTCCGCCCCCAACGAGCCGCAACCCGGCGACACCGTTACCGCCAACGGCCGCAAAGTCGGCCGGCTCGGCACCGTCGTCCACGACGCAGACTACGGCCCGATCGCGCTCGCGCTGGTGAAACGCTCCGCGCTCGAGGCGCCCCTGGACATCGACGGGGTGGCCGCGAGCGTGGATAAAGACTCACTGCCCACCGACGAGGGTGAGAAACTTGGACGCCTCGCCGTCGAGAAGCTTCGCCGCGGACAATAAGACCTGTTCGCGGGCCGGGTGAGCATTTTTTTGACACACAGGCTATTATGTCCCCCAGGACAATAACTAATCGAAAGTATGAGGCCGCCTTCTTTGAAAGGCCGCCCTAGAACCACCTCAAGGGGGTCATGCCATGGGCCGCGGACGCGCCAAAGCAAAGCAGACCAAGGTTGCTCGCCAACTCAAGTACAACTCTCCTGAAATGGACCTCGATTCCCTGCAGCGTGAGCTGGCAGGAAAGGCTCCGCGGCGCAGTTGGGACGAGGACGAGTACGAGGTGGATGACCAGTACGCAGACTACGCGGACTGGGACTACGACGACGAAGACGACCGGAACTAAGTCCGCCCGGTCCTCCCGCACCTCTGTCGTTTGAGCGTTTGAGCAAGGCACCCGGTTGCCCCGGGTGCCTTTTCTCATGCTTTCTGGGGGATCGCGTGAAAAATTTTACATAGCCAGCTAATGCAATGTCACGCGAGCTGGGGCAACGCTTTCCTGTACATTCGCTGTGGGCGAATTTTTCACGGCCCTAGTATTGCGGGTGCTCGCCAACCAGGGTGGCGCGGGCGGTCTCGCCCTCCCCTGCTGCGCGGACATCGCCGAGCACCCACGCATCCACGTGGCGGGCGGTCAGGATGGCCAGCGCTCGGTCGCGATCCTCTGGGGCAACAACGGCGACCATGCCCACGCCCATGTTGAAGGTCTTCTCCATCTCGGCATCAGGCACCTGGCCGACCGTCTTGATGGTGCGGAAGATCTGCCCCGGGGTCCAGGTGGTACGGCGCATCTCCGCGACCAGGCCCTCGGGGATGATGCGCTCCATGTTGCCTGCCAGGCCACCGCCGGTGACGTGGCAGAAGGTGCGCACCTCGCACTCGGACGCCAACTCCAGGCAGTCGCGGGCGTAGATGCGAGTCGGCTCGAGCAGTTCCTCGCCGAGCGTGCGGTCGAACTCCTCGATGTGGCCATCCAGCGGCAGGCCGGCCTTCTCCAGCAGGACGTGGCGCGCCAGCGAGTAGCCGTTCGAGTGCAGACCGGAGGAGGCCATGGCGATGATCGTGTCACCCTCGCGCACGCGATCCGGGCCGAGCAGCTCATCGGCCTCGACCACGCCGACAGCGGTGGCGGACACGTCGTAGTCATCCGGATCCATCACGCCGGGGTGCTCCGCGGTCTCGCCGCCCAACAGGGCGCAGCCAGCCTGGACACACCCCTCGGCGATGCCGCCGACGATGTCCGCGATCTTCTCCGGCACGACCTTGCCGGTAGCGATGTAGTCCTGCAAGAACAGCGGTTCCGCGCCGCAGACCACCAGGTCGTCCACGCACATGGCGACCAGGTCGATACCGATGGTGTCGTGCTTGTCCATCGCCTGGGCGACCGCCAGCTTGGTACCCACGCCGTCGGAGCCCGCCGCCAGCAGCGGTTCACGGTACTTACCCAGCGCGAACAGTCCAGCGAAGCCACCGATACCGCCCTTGACCTCCGGGCGCGTCGCGCGCTTCGCGTGGTCCTTCAGCAGTTCGACGGCGCGGTCGCCGGCCTCGATGTCCACACCCGCGGCGGCGTAAGAAACAGCAGGGGCGGAGTTCTGGTTAGTCATGGTGGGTGTCACCTTTCTGGATACGGCGGACAAGGTCGGCGTTCGGGTTGCCGTCGGGAAGGCCGAGCGGATACTTGCCATCAAAGCAAGCAGCGCAGAGGGTCTCGGCGGAATGGTTGGAGGCGGCGATCATGTCGTCGATGGGCACGAATGCCAAGGAATCGGCACCGATCATCGTGCGGATCGACTCGGCGACCTCCTCGTCGGTGCCGCCGCGCCCGTGGTTGGCGATGAGCTCGCCCGGGCTCGCAAAGTCAATGCCGTAGAAGCACGGCCACTTCACCGGAGGCGAGGCGATACGCACGTGCACCTCGGCCGCACCGGCCTCGTGCAACATGCGGATCAGCTTGCGCTGCGTGTTCCCGCGGACAATCGAGTCATCGACGACGATCAGGCGCTTGCCCTCAATGACCGTGCGCACCGGGTTCAGCTTGAGGCGCAGCCCCAGCTGGCGCAGTGTGTCGGAGGGCTGGATGAAGGTACGACCCACGTAGGCGTTCTTCATCATCCCCTGCTTGAACGGGATGCCGGATTCCTCGGCATAGCCGATCGCGGCCGGGGTACCGGATTCTGGCACCGGCATGACCAGGTCGCCCTCCACCGGCTGGACGCGCGCCAGCCTGCGGCCGATCTCCACACGGCTGGCGTTGACGGTCTGCCCGTCCAGCACGGAATCCGGGCGGGCGACGTAAACGTACTCGAAGACGCAGCGCGCCTCACGCGGCTCCTCGACAAAACGCTCGGAGCGGATGCCCGTGGCGTCGATGGCGACCAGCTCGCCGGGCTCAATATCGCGGACAAACGACGCACCCACGATGTCCAGGGCGCACGTCTCGGAAGCGACGACCCAGCCGCGCTCCAGCCGACCCAGCGACAGCGGGCGCACGCCGTGCGGGTCGCGGGCGGCGTACAAGGTATCGCCGTCGGTGATCATGAGGCAGAAGGCGCCTTTGAGGCGTGGGAGGAGGTCCAACGCGGCGTCGAAAAGCGTGCACTCATCGCGGATCCCATCGGCAAGCAGCGCGGAAACCACCGCCGTATCCGAGGAAGAGCCCTGCCCCTGCACCCCACCGGACGGGATCAGCTTGCGGGAAATCGCCTCGGCCTGCAGCTCCTGGTAGTTGGTCAGGTTGCCGTTGTGTGCGAGCGCGACGTCGGTGCCGTTTGGCGACGTACGAAACATCGGCTGCACGTTATCCCAAGAATTGCCGCCCGCAGTGGAGTAGCGCGTATGCCCGATCGCCACATCGCCCTGCAGCGCGTCCAGGACGGACTCGTCAAAAATCTGGCTGACCAGGCCTGTGTCCTTGAACACTACGATATTGTCGTGGTCGCCCACCGCAATGCCCGCGCCCTCCTGGCCGCGGTGCTGGAGGGCGAACAAGCCGAAATAGGACAGTTTGGAGACGTCTTCGCCGGGCGCCCACACGCCGAACACGCCGCACTCATCGCGCGGTGCGTCGTCGAGCTGGGCCCGGGAGTCCCCGCAGTTTTCCATGCTCACGGTATGCACGGCCCCTACTTTAACGGACTCGACCTAGGATCGGGCAATTACCGGCAACCCGCGGGCAATCTCGTCGGCGCGCGAACCAGACGCCTCGATCGCGCCGGCGGCTACCTCGGCCTCAAACGTGCTGCGTCCGGTGGCCACGCGCAGCCAAGTCTCCGGTCCCATCTCCACCACGTTCGGGGGCGTGCCGCGGGTATGAGCAGGGCCTTCAACGCACTGCACCGCCACAAACGGGGGCACACGCAGCTCCACCGTCTTGCCCGGAAGTTCCTCGGCGAGGGTGCGGGCGGTGCGGCGGCAGGCGTCGGCAAGCAGGGCGCGAGCAGGCTGCGAGGCCTCGCCGTCGAGCCAGGCGGCGACGGCGTCAACCGCCTCGCGTGTTTTCTGTGGGTCTTGCTTGGAGCTTCTGCCAGGTGCCATGCGCCCCATACTAAGATGCCTACTCATGACCAACAAGCCCCTGGTAGAGAAGTCGCCCTCCGTCACGCTGCGGTTCATGGCATCGCCCACCGACGTCCTCCACGCCGGCGCCCAAGGCGTGTCCGGCGGGCGCGTCCTCGAGTGGATCGATAAGGCCGCCTACGCCTGCGCCGCACAGTGGTCCGCCACCTACTGTGTGACCGCGTACGTGGGTCACATCCACTTCACCCGACCCATCCCCTCCGGCCACATCGTGGAAGTGCGCTCCACCATCGCCATGACCGGGCGCAGCTCCATGCACATCGTCAACGAGGTACTCTCAGCCGACCCCCGCGAAGGCGTCTTCACTCGCGCCTGCGACTGCCTGGTCATCTTCGTGGCAAAAGACACCAAGACCGGCAAGCCGATGGCTGTGCCCTCCTTCGTGCCGGTGACTGAGGAACAGCGCCGCGTGGAGCGCGCCGCGAAGTCCCGCATCGACCTGCGCAAGGCCATCGAAGCCTCCATGGAGGAGCAGACTTACACCGACGATTCCACCGCCCCGCGCCTGGTCCACCGCTTCCTGGCCAAGCCCACCGACGTGAACTGGGGCGGCAACGTCCACGGCGGCACCGCCATGGAATGGATCGATGAAGCCGGCGTGGCCTGCACCATGGAATGGTCCGGCGAGCGCACCGTGGCCGTCTACGCCGGCGGCATCCGCTTCTACAAGCCGATCCACATCGGCGACTTGATCGAGGTGGAAACCCGCATCACGCGTACCGACTCCCGCTCCATCCACGTCTCCACCTTCGTCCGCTCCGGCGACCCCCGCGGCGGGCGCGAGCAGCTCAGCAACGCCATCCACGCCTCGTTTACCTACATCGGCATCGATATCGACGGCCACCCGCTCCCCGCACGCCAGTTTGTCCCGGTCACCGACGAGGACAAGCGCCTCTGGGAGCACACCCAGACGCTGAAGGACCTGCGCGCGCAGTACGAGCCGGAGCCGCTGGTCGAGCGGCCGGAGGCGTCGCAGCGAGTGGACTAGGGGCCGCTGGTTGGGGGTTGCTGGATTGTTGGGGGTTGTTGGGTTGTTGGGGGTTGCGCCGCTGGGTTTTGCTGCATAACCCCCTTTGTCTAAATGGAGCTAGCTCCATTTAGGGTTCACGGTTCCGCGCGACCTGGAGATTTGCAGGCGGTTCTGGTCTAAATGGAGCTACCCCTTATTGCGTAGCCTCTAGAACGTAACCTCCAAAACGTAGCCTTTCGAGTAAAGCGGGTACGTGACTCGTCACAGACACGGCCCCGACCCGAAAGGCTACGTTTTAGGGGCTACGTTTTAGCCGCTACGTTCTACGCCCCCTCCCGCAGCCGCGTCAGCACCCGAATCTGCAACAACACCGGATAGAGGTGCCCCACCACTCCGACCGCCAGCAACACAACTACGGCTGACCACCCGCCAGCCAGCGCCGCCCACGCCGCGGCAACGACATGGAGTACCAACGCCCACGCATGCCCGGCGGCCGCGGCCTGCATGTGCCGCGGATCCCGGCGATCACCAGCGCCAGACTCACCAACGCCAAACCCGCGCATAGCCACAACCTGGCGGTTCCATCCGACCCGGGTGAGGAACGCATTGAAGTGGCCCACACCCAGGTCCCGAGCAGTACGAGTGGAGAGAGAAAGCCTGCCCCACACCGAGCTCGGCAGTAGACGCTGCAAAGAGTCGCCGACGAAGGGCGCCAGCCCGAACCCAAGCAGCGTCGTAGAAACGACAAAGCCCGCCGCGCCGGCACCTGTGGCACCGGCAACGACGGACAAGCCGAAGACAGCGGCGAACGTCAGCAGTACCGCAACCACGTGACGCCCGCCTGCGCGCTACACCGCCGCGTTCGGGGCGTGCGCTGCGGCAAAGTGCGACGGCAGGGTGTCGGCCCAGGCGTCGCGAAGCTGGGCGATCTCCAGCTGCTCGGCACCAAAGCGCAGGACACCCTCCGCGTTCGTGCGGCCGATCAGCGCGGCCGGGACACCAGCGGCACCCGCGCGCTCGACCAGCGCGTCGGCACGATCCGTGGTCACGGCGACCAGGACGCGGGATGCGGACTCGGCAAACAGTGCGGTGAACGCGTCCTCGTGCACGGCCGCCAGGTCCAGGTCAGCGCCCTTGCCCGAGGCCTGCAGCATCTCGAAGACGGCCTGCGACAGGCCGCCCTCGGACAGGTCGTGCGCAGCAGTCACGCCGCCGTTGTCAGCTGCATCGGCGAAGAACTGCGCCAGGCGCTCCTCGTTGGCCAGGTCCACCTTCGGCGGCACGCCACCGAGGCCCGCGCCGGAGATGTCCTGCCATACGGAGCCACCGAACTCGTCGAAGGTCTCGCCAAGCAGGACCAGGGAGAACTCTTCTTCGGTTGCGGGTACGTCGTGCGGGTTCGCCTTCGACACGTCTTCGATGACGCCGAGCACGCCAACCACCGGGGTCGGCAGGATCGGGGTCTCGCCGGTCTGGTTGTAGAAGGACACGTTGCCGCCGGAGACGGGGATGTTCAGCTCTGCGGCACCGTCGGCAAGCCCGTGTACTGCTTCGCGGAACTGCCACATCACGTCCGGGTTCTCGGGCGAGCCGAAGTTGAGGCAGTTGGTCACCGCGACCGGGGTGGCACCGGTGACCGCGACGTTGCGGTATGCCTCGGCCAGCGCCAGGCGCGCGCCCATGTTCGGGTCGAGGTAGGTGTAGCGGCCGGAGGCGTCGGTAGCGATGGCGACGCCGCGGTTGGTCTCCTCGTTGATGCGCAGCACACCCGAGTCCGCGCCGTGGGCCTGCACCGTGTTGCCGCGCACGTAGCGGTCGTACTGCTGCACGATGTAGTCGCGCGAGCACAGTGCGGGCGAAGCGACCATCTTCAGCCACGCAGCAGACAGCGCTTCCTGCTTATCGACGCCCCCGCGCTCCCGAACCCCGTCGATCCAGTCCGGGCGGGCGAAGGGGCGCTCGTAGACCGGGCCTTCGTCAATCGACGACGGCGGGGCGTCCAGCACAACCTTGCCGCCGTGGGTGACCACGTAGCGGTCCTTCTCGTCGGTCACCTCGCCGATCACGGCGGCACCGACGTCCCACTTGGCGCAGATCTCCATGAAGCGATCCACGTTCTCCGGGGTGACCACGGCGCACATGCGCTCCTGGGACTCGGAGGCGAGGATCTCCGCCGCAGACATGTTCTCGGCGCGCAGCGGCACGTTGTCCAGGTTGACGCGCATGCCGCCGTCGCCAGCCGCTGCCAGCTCGGAGGTGGCACACGCCAGGCCGCCGCCGCCGAGGTCCTGGATGCCCACGACCACGCCAGCGTGGTAGAGCTCCAGGCAGCACTCGATGAGCACCTTTTCCGCGAAGGGGTCGCCGACCTGGACTGCGGGCAGCTTGCGCTCCTCGCCTTCCTCGAAGGTGGCAGAGCCCAGCACGGAAACGCCACCGATGCCGTCAAGGCCGGTGCGGGAGCCGAAGAGCACCACCTTATTGCCGGTGCCGGAAGCGAAGGCGAGCTTGAGGTCTTCGACCTTCAGGGTGCCCACGCACAGCGCATTGACCAGCGGGTTGCCGGCGTAGGCGGCGTCGAAGACGGTCTCGCCGCCGATGTTCGGCAGGCCAAGCGAGTTGCCGTAGCCGCCGATGCCGTGGACCACGCCCGGCAGGACGCGCTTGGTGTCCTCTGCGTCAGCCGGGCCGAAGCGCAGCTGGTCCATCACGGCAATCGGGCGTGCGCCCATCGCCATAATGTCGCGGACGATGCCGCCCACGCCGGTCGCCGCACCCTGGTAGGGCTCCACAAACGACGGGTGGTTGTGGCTTTCCACGCGGAAGGTGACCGCGTCGCCGTCGCCGATGTCCACCACGCCGGCGTTCTCGCCGATGCCCGCGAGGATCTTGGATTCCATCTCCTCGGTCATCGTCTCGCCGAAGTAGCGCAGGTGCACCTTGGAGGACTTGTACGAGCAGTGCTCGGACCACATCACGGAGTAGACAGTCAGCTCCGCGTCCGTGGGGCGGCGGCCCAGGATGGACTTAATCTTTTCGTATTCCTCGTCGCGCAGACCCAGCTCCGCATACGGCTGTGCCAGGTCGGGGGTTGCTTGCGCGTTCTCGACGGTGTCGTCGTGCACAGTCATGGTCGTCTACGCTCCGATCTTCGAAATAGCGTCGATGGCGGATTCAAACAGTCCCAGCCCGTCGGTGGAAGGGCCGGTGAGCACCTCAACGGCGTGCTCCGGGTGCGGCATGAGACCGACAACGCGGCCGGTCTCATTGGTCACACCGGCGATGGCATTCGCCGAGCCGTTGAAGTTGTCCGTGTAGCGGAAGACCACGCGGCCCTCCTGCTCCAGCTGGTGCACCGTCTCCTTGTCGGCTTGGAAGCGGCCCTCGCCGTGCTTCGCCGGAACCAGGATCTTCTGGCCGGACTCAAACCTGGAGGTCCACGCGGTCTCCGCGTTCGCAATTTCCAAGTAGGTGTCCACGCAGTGGAAGTTCAGGTGCTGATTGCGGGTCAGCGCGCCCGGCAGCAGGCCAGCCTCGGTGAGGATCTGGAAGCCGTTGCAAATGCCGAGTACGGGCATGCCCTTCTTCGCAGCCTCCACGACTGCACCCATCATCGGTGCCTGCGCGGCGATCGCGCCGGAGCGCAGGTAGTCGCCGTAGGAGAACCCGCCCGGCACGACGACTGCGTCCACGCCGGACAGATCATCGTCGGCGTGCCAAAGCTGCTTCGGTTCGGCGCCAGCGAGACGCACGGCGCGCAACGCGTCGACGTCGTCAAGCGTGCCAGGAAACGTAATTACGCCAATGGTTGCCGTCATCGAATAACCTCAAAATCCTCGATCACAGTGTTTGCCAGGAGGGTCTCTGCCACACGCTCAAGCTCCTCGTCTGTGACGGAGTCATCCACCTCGATTTCGAAGCGCTTGCCCTGGCGGACATCCTCAACCCCGTTCACCCCGATTCGCCCCAACGCGCGCTGGACCGCTTGGCCCTGCGGATCCAAGATTTCAGCCTTCGGCATGACATTTACCACGACACGTGCCATGAGATTCCTTCATTAGTCAGAGGTCAGCAGACGTGGGCAAGTATATCCGACGCCGCGGGGGAACTTGCAGCGGTCTACAAGGTGAACACTGGCTGAACTTTGTGTTTTCCCTGGCTCCTCGCCGTGCGAAGGCGAGCATGTGACGTTAGCTTGGCTGGGAATGTACCCGCTTCTGCGCTTTTGAAGGATTGCCAATGCGTTCTGCCCACCACCTCACCACCGCTTTTGTCATCGCGCTCGCCGCGGGCACCGTGACTGTCCCCACCGCCGATGCCGCGCCGGATGGCTCCAACGTTGTCATCAACGAGGTCTACGGAGGCGGCGGCAACTCCGGTGCCACTATCTCCAACGACTTCGTCGAGCTGTACAACCCCACCGACGCCGACATCGACGTCACCGGGTGGGTGCTCGACCAGCAGTCCGCCAGCGGTAACTCCGGAAACAAGGCAGCCCTTTCCGGTACCGTGCCCGCGGGCGGCTACTTCCTGATCAAGGGTGCCGCGGGCTCCAACAAGGACAACCCGCTCGAAAACGCCGACTTCGAGAGCACCTTCAACTTCGGTGGCAGGGAAGCGAGTGCCGTGCTTAGCGACGCCTCCGGCAACCAAGTCGACCTCGTCGGCTGGGGCGGAGCGAAGAACTTTGAGGGTAAGGCCGCGGCGGGCACCTCGAACTCCACCTCCGTCCAGCGCAAGGAGGTCGGCGTAGACACCGACAACAACGCTGCTGACTTCGCGGTGGCCGCCCCGACCCCGCAGGGCTCCGGTAATGCCCCAGTTGAGCCGGGCGAACCCGACGACCCGCCCGTGCAACCGCCGGCCCCGGGAGAGGTCACTCCGATCGCTGACATCCAAGGCACCGGCGTGGCCTCCCCGCTCGAAGGCCAGACCGTAACCACCGAGGGCGTGGTCACCGCCGTGTTCGACGAAGGTGGGAAGAACGGCTTCTTCCTCCAGACCGCAGGCACTGGCAGCGCGGAGAAGAAGGTCGGCGAGGCTTCCGACGCCATCTTCGTCTACATGGGCCGCAACCAAGACTTCCCGCAGCGCGGCGATTCCCTGCAGGTCACCGGCAAGGTTTCCGAGTACTACAAGCAGACCCAGCTCACCCTGGCATCTAAGCAGAAGCTGGGTGAGGCGCTCGAGGCACCGAAGGCGATCGCTATCGACGAGTTGCCGGCTGGCGACGACGCCCGCGAGCCCTACGAGGGCATGCTGGTCCGTCCGGGCACCCACACCGTGACCAACAATTACTCGCTGAACAACACCGGCGATCTCGGCCTGGTCGCGGGCGACAAGCCGCTCTACAACTTCACCGACATCAACACCCCAAGCAAGGACGGGTTCGCCGCCTACGAGGCCGAGGCGGCCGCTCGCGAAGTCCACCTTGATGACGGGCGCACCCGCAACTATTTCCAAACCGACAAGGACACGCCACTGCCTTATCTGCTCACCTCTGACAAGGGCGTGAAGTCCATCCGCACGACCGATCAGGTTGAGTTCCAGACCGACGTAGTGGTGGACTACTCTTTCGACAAGTGGCGCTACCAGCCGCTTCAGCCGATCACCGGCAAAAACACCGCGGACGAGCTTCCAATCACCTGGGAGGACTCCCGCGCCACCTCCATGGATGTGCCCGGCCAAGTCGAGGGCGACTACTCCATCGGCTTCTTCAACGTGCTCAACTACTTCTCCTCCCTCGGCAAGGACGAGAAGGGCTGCAAGGCCTACGACGACAAGGAAGGCAACCCAATTACCGCGAACCGTTGCAAGGTCCGCGGCGCGTTCACCCCGGAGGCATTCGGCAATCAGCAGGCGAAGATCGTCACCGCGATCAACACACTCGACGTCGACGTGCTCGGCCTGTCTGAGATTGAGAACACTGCCGCTGTCACCGGCGACGTCGCCAAGCGCGACGAGACCCTGCGCAACCTCGTCGACGCGCTGAACAATGCCGCGGGCAAGGAGCAGTGGGAGCTCGTGGCCTCCCCAACCCAGCTCGGCACCGACGAGGACGTCATCCGCGTCGCATTCATTTACAAGAAGGACAAGGTCCGCCCGGTTGGTGAGTCCAAGATCTTCGACGACCCCGCCTACACCGGCACCGCCCGCCAGCCGCTCGCCCAGGAATTCGCACCGGTCGAGGGCGAAGGCAACTTTGTCGCCGTAGTCAACCACTTCAAGTCCAAGGGCTCCGTTGCGAGTAACGACGAGGATTCCGGCGACGGTCAGGGCAACAACGCGGACGTGCGCAAGGCGCAGTCACAGGCTCTCCTCGATCACCTGAACAAGGAAGACGCCTGGGCTGACCTGCCGACCTTCATCATCGGCGACCTGAACTCCTACTCCCGCGAGGACGCAATCACGGAGCTGGAGCAGGGCGGCTTCACCCTGGTCCACTCCGAGAAGGACTTCGACCAGGCCTCCTACCAGTTCGGTGGCCGCCTCGGTTCGCTCGACCACGTGCTGGCCAACACCGCTGCGAGCGACCTGGTGCAGGATGCCGCTGTGTGGAACATCAACGGCGACGAGTCCGTCGCCTTCGAGTACTCCCGTCACATGGCCAACGTGCAGAACTTCCTCGGCGACGGCGCCGATCCGCTCTACGGCTACGGCAACCCCTTCCGCTCCTCCGACCACGACCCGATCAAGGTCGGCTTCAACCTGCAGGATTCCGAGGAGACGGGCGAGGAACCGGGTGAAGAACCTGGCGAGGTGCCGGGTGATGAGTCCGGTGAAGATCCCGCAGCAGATCGCAGCATCATCAAGGCAGAAGTGCGTGACGACGGCCGCCTCTGGGTCACCTACTCCGACGACGAAGACAACCCAGTCGACCTGGGCAAGGTCACCGGCGAGGACGGCAAGGATGGCGCTGACGGTGCCGATGGTAAGGACGGCGAGCAGGGGCCGAAGGGCGACAAGGGCAACAAGGGCGACAAGGGCGACGCCGGTGCTGATGGCATGGATGGTGCCGACGGCAAGGACGGCGAGCGCGGTCCGAAGGGCGATAAGGGCGATAAGGGCGACGCCGGTACTGATGGCAAGGACGGCAGCGACGGCCGCGGCATCGAATCCGTCTCGATCAACGACACCGGCGAGCTGATCATCACCTACACCGATGGCAAGTCCGAAAACGCTGGCAAGGTCACCGGCACTGACGGCAAGGACGGCGAGCGCGGCCCGAAGGGCGACAAGGGCGAAGCTGGTGCCGATGGTGCAGACGGCACCAATGGCAAGGATGGCAAGGACGGCACCGCTGGCGACAAGGGCGACAAGGGCGAAGCTGGCACCGACGGCAAGGACGGTAATGACGGTGCCGCAGGCGAAACCGGCAAAGACGGTGCCGCCGGTCGCGGCGTCAAGAGTTTCGAGATCGTCGACGGTGTGCTCGTGGTTGCCTACACCGATGGCACGGTGCAGAAGGTTGGACCGATCGCTGGCAATGACGTTGCTGCAGGAAGCGACGGCGAAGATGGCAAGGACGGCGCTGACGGCCGCGGCGTGGCGAAGGTCGAGGTGGACGACGAGGGCAACCTGGTCATCACCTTCACCGACGGCACCACCCAGAATGCTGGCCAGGTGCAGCGCCCGGCGCAGGATGGCGGTGACCAGGGGACGACGACGAGCGGTAACTCCACCTTCGGCACGGTTCTCGGTATTATCGCCGCACTGCTCGCAGCGCTCGGCCTTGGCGGCGCGGCAGCGTACTACTTCATGCCGCAGCAGGTCAACGAGCTGCTGAAGCAGGTGGGTCTGCGCTAGCGGGTTCCACCAACACGAAACGTTGACGACTGTTTTGTCAAAAGTGCAAAACAGTCGTCAACGCATTTTTAGCCGGATTCTAAAAACCTAACCTGGGGTTTCAGCAAGCGCGAATCGCTGATGACTGTCCTCTCAAAAACACAAACCAGTCAACAACCACGCCCTACAGGAACGCCCGGTAGTCCGCGGGCTCGGCACCGTTGGCCTGGGCGCACAGGATCGCGGCGGTGAAGTCACGGCGGACTTTCTTCTTGTGCAGCTCGCGGGCCGAGATGGACAGGCGGATCGTGTTGCCTTTCTCCGCCCCGCGGACCGCGGCGGCGATGATGTTGCGGCGCCACCACTTAGCCGTGCCGTAGCCCTCGCCGACGGAGAGGTTGCGGCAGCGGACGAAGGGGGCATCGGTAGCGTCGACAAGCGAGTAGATACCGCTGGTCGACACGGCAAGACGGAAACCAAACTCGGGCAACACCTTCAGGGTGCCCTCTGACATTTGCCACCGCGGGGGCGCGAACATGTCGAGGTGGAACCCGAGCGCCTCCATCTGGCGGGTCGCGCCCTTCAAGCGCAGACGGGCTTCGTGCTCGCCGAGGGTGGCGAACTCGGAGCGGCGCCCCTGCACTGCCTGGTCAAACCCGTTAAGCAGCAGGGCGCGGTGCTCCGCCTGCTGAAGCAACCAATCGCGCGTGCGTCCGTCCTTGGCCAGGTGCCACCGCTTATCAATGTGCGGCGCGACCAAGGGGGACACCGGGATCCCCTTGCGGTCGAGGCCTTTGACCAGCGGGATGACATCATCCAGGGTGTCATCAAAAATGGAGGAGATGGAGACGAGAAGGCGACCGGACATACAGGTTATTCTCCCATATCCGGGACGGCTTTGCTCTTCACCAGAGTCCACGCGTACTCGAAGGCGGTCCGCTTCCATTTGGCGTAGCGGCCGGAGACCCCGCCGTGGCCCGCGGACATCTCGGTTTTGAGCAGGATCTCGCCGCCCGTGGCGTATTCGCGCAGCTTGGCCACCCACTTCGCGGGCTCGACGTAGAGCACGCGCGTGTCGTTGAGGCTGGTCACCGCAAGGATGTCCGGGTAGTCCTGCGCCGTGATGTTCTCGTACGGCGCGTAGGTGGACATGTAGTCGTAGACCTCCGGGTCGTGGTAGGGGTCGCCCCACTCCTCCCACTCGCCAACCGTGAGCGGCAGCTCCGGCTTCAGGATGGAGGTCAGCGGGTCCACGAACGGCACGATCGCCTGGATGCCCGCAAACTTCTCCGGCGCCATGTTCGCCACGGCTCCCATGAGCAGGCCACCGGCGGAGCCGCCTTCTGCCACGAGGTGTTCGGGGTCGGTGATCCCGTGCTCGATGAGGGTGTCGGCGCAGGCGATGAAGTCCGTAAACGTGTTCTTCTTGTGCAGCATCTTGCCCTGGTCGTACCAGCTGCGCCCCATCTCGCCGCCGCCGCGCACGTGTGCGCACGCCCACACCATGCCGCGGTCAAGCAGTGACAGGCGCGCGATGGAAAAGCCCGGGTCCATCGAGGCCTCGTAGGAGCCGTAGCCGTAGAGCAAGGTGGGGGCTACGCCCGGGGCCTGTGCTTTGCGACGCACCACCGACACCGGTACCTCTACCCCGTCCTCGGCCTTCGCCCAGATCCGCTCCGCGACGTAGTCGTCTGGGTTGTAGCCGCCTTCGACTTCCTGCTCCTTGAGCAGGGTGAACGTCCCATCGGCGACGTGGTAGTCCAGCAGCTGCGAGGGCTGTGTGTACGAGGTGTAGCCGACGCGGACGACCGGTGCGTCCCACTCGGGGTTGCCCGCAAGGCCTGCGGTGTAGAGCTCCTCGGAGAACTCCAGTTCCGTAAACGGGGCGAAGTCCCCACCAGTCAGCGGCGCGACCGCCAGCCGGGAGATGCCCCCGCGGCGGTAGGACATGAACATGAAGTCACGGTAGGTATCAATCCCCTCGATCCGCATGGTGTCCGAGTGCGGCACGATCACCGGCGCATCGCGCAAGTCCGGCAGATCCTCGGTGGCAAGCGGCGTGGCGCTGACCGCGAAGTTCGGGCCCCGGCGGTTGTGGGTGATGATCCAGTACTCGTCCTCGCCCAGCTTCACGTAATCCGGGTGGTATTCCACGCCCTCAGTGCGCGGCCACAACACCTCAAACGGCGCGGTCGGCGTTGCAAGGGGCGCGACCCGGTACTCCGTGGTCAGCGAGGACGCGGAGATGATGTACAAGAAGCGCTCCGCGCGGTCGGCAGCCACGCCCACAGCGAACTTCTCGTCCTGCTCCTCGTAGACCAGCACATCGTCTGCGGCAGCGGTGCCAACCTTGTGTCGCCACACCTGGTAGGGACGCCACGCCTCGTCCACGCGGATGTAAAACAAGTGGTCCTCGCCGGCCCAGGCGGCACCGTAGAAGACGCCTTCAATCACGTCCGGGAGCAGTTCGCCGGTTTCCAAGTCCTTGATGCGCAGGTCGAAGCGCTCATCACCGGTCGTGTCCACCGAGTAGGCCAGCAGCCTGCCGGACGTAGTGACTGAGGACGCGCCGAGGGAGAAGAAGTCGTGGCCTTCGGCGAGCTCGTTGGCGTCGAGAAGCACCTGCTCCCCGGCCATCTCCTCGGAGACCTCGGGCGGGGTCCACGGCTCGCCGGTGGCCGGCACGCGGCAGGATAGGGCGTAGTTCTTGCCCTCGATGGTGCGGCCGTAGTACCACCAGTCGCCCGCGCGCTGCGGGACGGACATATCGGTTTCTTTGACGCGCGATTTGATCTCGCCGTAAATCTCGTCGGCGAGCCCGCGAAAGCCCTGTGTGGCGTGCTCGGTGGCGGCGTTCTCCGCCTCCAAATACGCAATCGTCTCAGGGCTGTTTTTGTCGCGCAGCCACTCGTAATCGTCTACGAACTCGCGGCCGTGGAACGAGCGGGTAATCGGGTGCTTGGGTGCCTTCGGGAATTCCATAGGCACCTAAGCCTAGAGCACGGCGCTTAAGCGTTCGCGCCCGGCCAGTCCGCGAACTTTTTACCGCTGAGGCGCTCGTAAGCCTCGATGTAGCGATCGCGCGTGGCCTCCACCACCGAACCCGGCAGCTCCGGCGGCTGCGTGCCCTCCGACGGACGCCAGCCCGACTTCGGGCCGGTCAGCCAGTTGCGCACGTACTGCTTGTCAAAGCTCGGCTGGCTCTGGCCCTCCTTGTACGTGTCCGCGGGCCAGTAGCGGGAGGAGTCGGGGGTGAGTACCTCGTCGGCAAGCACGAGCTCCCCGTCGGCGTCCAAGCCGAACTCGAACTTCGTGTCCGCCAGGATGATGCCCTTCGACTCCGCGTACTCGGCGGCACGCGTGTAGACCTCGATGGTGCGCTCGCGCAGGCGCTCCGCCAGCTCCTGGCCCAGTTTGCCCGCCATGTAGTTAAACGAGACGTTCTCGTCGTGGTCACCCTGCTCCGCCTTCGTCGCCGGGGTGAAAATCGGCTCCGGCAGCTTGGACGCTTCAACCAGGCCGTCAGGCAGCTTCACGCCGCAGACCATGCCGTGCTCGTCGTACTCCTTCTTCCCCGAGCCCGTGAGGTAGCCGCGCGCGACGCACTCGAAGGGGACCATGTCCAGCTTCTTCACCACCATCGCGCGACCCAACACCTCCTCGGGGATGCGCGGGTCATCGATCGGGCCCGCGAGGTGATTCGGCACCCCGGCGAGCAGGTCGAAGAAGAACATCGACGTGGCCGTGAGAATTCGGCCCTTGTCCGGGATCGCCGGCTCCAGTGAGAAATCGAACGCGGAGATGCGGTCGGTGGCCACCATCAGCAGCGTGCCCTCATCGACCTGGTAAATCTCGCGGACCTTGCCGCCGGAAAGGTGAGTGTAGTCAGAAAGCTCTGGACGCATGGCACCAAGCATATACCCCACCACTACCATGTTCCGCATGGTCAAACGCCACGCCTCACGCGCCCTTTCCGCCGCGCTCGTCACCAGCCTGTGCGCAGCCCTTGTGGCCTGCTCGCACGAGCCCAGCGAGCAGGCGCCGGCTGCGGCTGAGCCAGTGAGTGAGGAGCGCGTCCTCGCCTTCGGGGAAAGCATTCACACGACCACCACGGACCCCGCCACCGGCGCGCAAGTCGAGTGGGAAATCGCCGTCGAGGCACCTCAGCGCATCTCTGGCACGGAAGCGGCCAACAACATCCGCTCCCCGGAACCGCAGCGCTACAGCGCGTTTTACTGCTACCCCGTCACGCTGACCCCCGTGCGCGTGGACGCGACCCCTGAGCACGCGACAGTGCCGGTCCCGGAACTTAAGCTTGTCACAGCGCAAGCGTCCGTGGTGCGTGATGCCGACGGCGCGCCCGTGACCACCACGCGGCGCGCGAACTCCGTACCGGCTGCGCCCGGCTCCGCGCACCAGCCGAGCGGGGACGCGAAGGTGGCGCTGCGCTCAGCGGCCGAGGCCTACTGCGACATCGGCAGCGGCGCGCCCACAGGTTTCACGCCCGACCTGGAGGAAGGCCGCGCCTACACCACCGTGCTCGCGTCCTGGGAGCGCCGCGTGGACCCGGGCGAACCGGCAACCGGCGTGGCGCTCGAAAACGTGCGCTGGGAAGATCGCTAACAGCTACAGAATCTCGCCCGGGCGGTAGTTAGCCGCGTCCGGGTACTTCTGCACCACGGCGTCGATGCGCGCGAGGACCCGGTCCACCTGGGACTCCGCCGCACCGATGAAGGCGTGGCGGTCCGCCAGCGCCTCTTCCAGCTGGGCCAGGTCGAGCGGCAGGCGCTCGTCCTCAGCCAGGCGCTCGATCAGGTTCTGCTCGGCGCCGTGCTCGCGCATGTCCAGCGCCATCGCGACCGCGTTTTCTTTGATCACCTCGTGAGCGGTCTCGCGGCCGACCCCGGCGCGCACCGCCGCCATGAGGATGCGGGTGGTGGCCAAGAACGGCAGGTAGCGGTCGAGCTCGCGGTTGATCATGGCCGGGAAGGCGCCGAACTCATCGAGCACGGTGAGGAAAGTTTCCAGCTGGCCGTCGATGGCGAAGAAGGCGTCCGGCAGCGCGACGCGGCGCACCACGGAGCAGAACACGTCACCCTCGTTCCACTGCTGGCCCGCCAGGTCGGCGACCATGGTGAGGTAGCCGCGCAGGATGACCTGGAAGCCGCCGACGCGCTCGCAGGAGCGCGCGTTCATCTTGTGCGGCATCGCCGAGGAGCCGACCTGCCCCTCCTTGAAGCCCTCGGTGACGACCTCGTTGCCCGCCATGAGACGGATGGTGGTGGCCAGCGAGGAAGGACCCGCGGCAAGCTGCACCAGCGCGGAGATCGCCTCGAAGTCCAGCGAACGCGGGTAGACCTGGCCCACCGAGTCGAAGACGGTGTCAAAGCCGAGGTGGTGCGCGACCTTGGTTTCCAGCTCGGCGAGCTTGGCCTCGTCGCCGTCCATCAGGTCGAGCATATCCTGGGCGGTACCCATCGGGCCCTTGATACCGCGCAGCGGGTAGCCGTCGAGCAGCGACTCGATGCGGGCGACCGCCACCAGGATCTCGTCGGCCGCGGAAGCGAAACGTTTGCCCAGCGTGGTGGCCTGGGCGGCCACGTTGTGGGAGCGCCCAGCCATCACGAGCGACTTATATGCATCGGCGCGGTTGCCTACAGCCTTGAGCAGCGCAACGGACTTATTGCGCACGAGCTCGAGCGCGCGCACGATCTGCAGCTGCTCGACGTTCTCGGTCAGATCGCGGCTGGTCATGCCCTTGTGGATGTGCTCGTGGCCGGCGAGCGCGTTGAATTCCTCGATGCGCGCCTTCACATCGTGGCGGGTCACGCGCTCGCGATCCGCAATGGAGTCAAGATCGACTTGGTCGATGACGGACTCGTAGGCGTCGATAGCCTCTTGCGGGATCTCCACACCGAGCTCGCGCTGCGCGCGCATGACGGCGATCCACAGCTGCCGCTCGAGGATGATCTTGTGCTCGGCGCTCCACAGCTTCGCCATCTCCGGCGAAGCGTAGCGGTTGGACAGGACGTTGGGGTTTGCAGGCTTTTTAGTCACGCGCCCAATTATCGCACATCAGGGGCTATTGCTTCTCGACGCTCACCTCACCCGCCACCGCACGCCGCCCAATATCCTTGCGGTAGAAGGACCCGCGCATCTCAATCCCCTCGATGACGCGGTAGGCATCCGCCACCGCCTCTTCCAGCGTGGCACCGTGGCCGAGCACGTTGAGCACGCGCCCGCCTGCGGAGACATAGCCCTCGTCCGTGCGCTTCGTGCCCGCGTGCAGCACCTTGTCCGGGTTGTCCAGCTCCGCGCCTGTAATCACATCGCCCTTGGCCGGGCTGGCCGGGTAGTTCTCCGCGGCGAGCACGACCGTGGCGGCAAAGCCGTCCTCCCACTCGAGCGGTGCGAGATCCGCCAGCGTGCCGGTAGCCACGGCGTAGAGCACCGTGTCCAGCGGGGTCTTCAAAAGCGAGAGCACCGGCTGGGTCTCCGGGTCGCCAAAGCGAGCGTTGAACTCGACCACGGACGGACCCTCGGCACCCCACGCCGCACCGACGTAGAGCAGGCCCTGGTACGGGATGCCGCGGTTGACCATCTCGCGCGCGACCGGACGGGCAATCTCATCGACGATGCGCTCCACGCCACCTTCAGGCAGCCACGGCAGCGGGGTGTAGGCACCCATGCCGCCAGTGTTCGGGCCCTCGTCGTTGTCGTAGGCGCGCTTGTGGTCCTGGGCGGGCAGCAGCGGGACGACGGTCTCGCCATCAACCAGGCAGAACAAGGAGACCTCCGGACCTTCAAGGAAGGACTCGAAGAGCACCGGGTTGCCGGCCTCAAGCACCGCGTTTGCGTGGGCTGCGGCTTCCGCGCGATCCGTGGTGACCACGACACCCTTGCCGCCGGCCAGGCCGTCGTCCTTGACCACGTAGTTCGGGCCAAACTGCTCCAGCGCAGACTCCACGCCCGCAGTGCCCTCCTCCGGGGTGACGCGGAGTGCGCGGGCCGTCGCCACGCCGGCTGCGGCCATCACGTCCTTGGCAAAAGCCTTCGACCCCTCGAGCTGTGCTGCCTCCTGCGTCGGGCCAAAGACCGAGATGCCCGCCTCACGCAGCGCGTCGGCAGCGCCTCCGACCAGAGGCACCTCCGGACCGATAACGACGAGCTCCGCGTCAACCTCTTTGGCTAGGTCGACGATGGGCTGGGGCGTTAAAGCGTCGATAGGCAGGCACTTGGCCAGCGATTCCATACCTGCATTGCCGGGCGCGACAAAGAGTTCGTTGCCGGCAAGTCCTTTGAGCAGGGCGTGTTCACGGCCGCCCGAACCGATAACAAGGATGCGCATGGCCTCAAACTTACAGGTACGGTTTGAGAGTATGAGCACAGTCTTCACAAAAATCATCAACGGCGAGATCCCCGGCCGCTTCGTGTACAAGGACGAGGACGTCGCCGCCTTCCTCACCATCGAACCCATCGCCTACGGCCACACGCTCGTCGTGCCGGTCAAGGAGGTGGACAAGTGGACCGACCTCGAGCCCGAACTGTGGGCCAAGATGAACGCGGTGGCACAGCGCATCGGCAATGCCATCGTGAGCGAGTTCGACTGCGAGCGCGCCGGCTACCTCATCGCCGGTTTCGAGGTCCCGCACGCGCACATCCACGTCTTCCCCGCCAACGACATGTCCGGCTACAACCTCGCCAGCGTCATGCGCGCCGACGAGACGGATTCGGCAAAGATGGACGCAGCCGCCGAGACGCTGCGTAACGCGATCGGTTAGATGGTTTTCTAAACGGAGCTAGCTCCATTTGCACGGGAGCGGCCTGGAAAACCCCAGGTCGCGCGATCCCGGTTGTGCCAAATGGAGCTAGCTCCTTTTGTTGTGCCTCGCTGGCAAACTCCCTGGTCGCGCGAAACCGAAAACTCCAAATGGAGCTAGCTCCATTTACACCCAACGCGCCACCAAAACCGCAGGTCGCCACTTGACCGCAACTCCAAACGGAGCTAGCTCCATTTACGCCAACGCCGAAACCGCCAGGAGCCAACGCCGAAACCGCCAGCAGCCACCACCCAAAACCGCCAGCGCCCCCCTAACGCTCACCCTCGTCGTTCTCCTTGTTCCCCCGCTTGGCCCCCTTAGACTTCGTCTTCGACTTCGCCGCCTTACCCTTCGTCTTGTCCTTCGCACCCGCCGCAGGGGCATCCTCCTCCACCTTGTGGAGCAGCGGCAGGGAGATGACGAAGGTCGCGCCCTCGCCCGGGGCGGTCTGCACGGTGATGGTGCCCTCGTGTTGTTCGATGAGCGACTTGGTAATCGCCAGACCCAGGCCAGAACCACCGCCGCCGGCGCGGTTGCGGGAGGCGTCGGCGCGGTAGAAGCGGTCGAAGATTCGCGCCGCGTCCTCTTCGGACATGCCCTTGCCGTTGTCCGCGACCTCGAGCACGACGCGGTCAAGGTTCTCGCGCAGTCTAATCACCACGTCCACCTCGGGCCCACCGTGTTTGAAAGCGTTGTTGATCAGGTTCATCAGTACCTGGTGGAGGCGGTCCGGGTCGCCGTTGACTTCCGCGGCACGCAGGCACTGATCATCCACTTCGATGGAGCGCTCGGGGTACGCCGCCCGTGCCGAGGAGACGGCCGCGTCGACAATCTTTTGCATCTCCACGGTCTTCCGGTCCAGGCGGGTGCCCTCCGCGCGGGTGAGCGCCAGCAGGTCTTCGACCAGCAGTTGCATGCGGCCGGATTCCTCTTCGATCTTGTCAATGACCATGTCCGCATCGGGAGCCATCCCCTTGCGGTAGAGCTCGGCGTAGCCGCGAACGCTGGTCAGCGGCGTGCGCAGCTCGTGGGAGGCGTCGCCGACAAAGCGGCGCATCTGCTCCTCTTTCGCCTGCGCGTCGTTGACGGATTCCTGCAGCTGGGTGACCATCGTGTTGACCGCGTACGACAGCTTGCCCACTTCGGTCTCGCGCGACCATGCGGGCACACGCCGATCTACGTCGCCGTCGGCAATGGCCAGGGCGGTGTCTTCCACCTCGCGCAGCGGCGCCAGCGAGCGCCGCACCAACGTACGCGCAGCCAGGGCGATGCCGATCACCGCGGTAAGTCCCAGGGTCGCTTCCACCACTGCGAGCCAGCGCAGGATGCGTTCCTCGGATTCGAGTCGCTTGGCCACCAGCGTGATGGTGCCGTCGTCGCTTTTCGACGCCAACGCCCGCCACTTCACCAGCTCCTCCGAACTATCCACGTTCTTGGAGTTGATCGTTTGCGGCGAGTCCAGCACCGTGAGCTGTTCCCAGTCCGGCGGGTTACCGCGCGGAGTGTAGCGGGAGAAGGGGTACGGGTAGCCGGGGAACCACGTGGCCTGGGCGAACTCGCTGGGCACGCCGATCGACGGGATCCAGGTACCCTGCCCCGCCCAGGTGTCGATCCCCTCTTCGAGCTGCTCGTCCACGCGCTGCGTCAGGATGCCGCGCATGAGGAAGTACACCGTGGCGAAGCTCAGCAGGATGCCAAGCGTTGCCACGAAGACCACCATGGAGACGAGCTGCTTCTCCAGCGGCTTGCTCGCCTGGTTGTATGACTTGGCGGTGAAGCGGTTGACCGTCATAGACCCTTGAAACTACTGGCGCGGGGTGCGCAGCACGTAGCCGACGCCGCGGACGGTCTGGATCAGCGGCACATCGCCGGTGTCGATCTTGCGGCGCAGGTAGGAAATGTAAGACTCGACCACGTTGCCGTCGCCGCCGAAGTCGTAGTGCCACACGTTGTCCAGAATCTTCGCCTTGGACAGCACAACCTCTGCGTTGAGCATGAGGTAGCGCAGCAGGTTGAACTCGGTCGGAGAGAGGTCAATAATCTCGCCGGCCTTGGTGACCTCGTGCGTCTCATCGTTGAGGGTCAGATCGGCGTAGCGGATGGTGCCGTCCTGGTTCTCGTCGTCGGTGACGTTGCCGCGGCGCAGGATCACGCGCAGGCGGGTAATGACCTCCTCGAGGGAGAAGGGCTTGGTCACGTAGTCGTCGGCGCCGATGGTCAGGCCGTGGATGCGGTCTTCCACCGCGTCCTTGGCGGTAAGGAAGAGCACCGGACCGTCGAGGCCTTCCTGGCGCAGCTTGCCCAGCAGCTCGAAGCCGTCCATGCCCGGCATCATCACGTCCAGGATGTAGGCGTCCGGTCGGTACTCGCGAGCAATGGTGAGCGCCTCCTGGCCGGAGTTCGCGCTTTCCACCTCGAAGCCCTGGAACTTCAGGGAGACGGTAATCAGCTCGACGATATTCGGTTCATCATCAACCACGAGGACCTTGATGCCCTGGTTGGTATCAGCCATGTCTAGTACTCCTTTTTGTGGGAACAGCAAGTGACCATTTAACCCCCCACCACTGTACGTTTCCTGAACGTTGTCTTGGGGGTGACAAGTAATAGTGGGGGTAATAGCAAAGAGCGCAGACGACAAACCCCTCACCGTTAAGTGAGGGGTCCAACAGCCGAGCTGGAGACGAGACTTGAACTCGCAACCTACGCATTACAAGTGCGTTGCGCTACCGATTGCGCCACTCCAGCAGTGCCCACAAATTCTACACACCGCCCCGTAGGTGCGCGAAATAGCGTCACCAGATAGTGTTTCGGCTGTGACGAAAGTAGAGCAGCTCTGGCAGCGATTTCGGGGATCGCGCAGCCACGTCGCAACGATTGACGCGGCCCGCACCTCCCCGCCCCCATCGGTCCTCGCCCCGGTCGACCTCACCGATCCCACGCAGGTGGCCGCGGTGATGAACATCGGCGCTCGCATCGGCGAGATCCTCATTGCCAATGGCACGACGTCTTCGGATGCGATCGCCCAGATCCGCACGGTCATCTCCGCGTACGGCCTGCACTATTGCCACGTCGACATCACGGTCAACACGATCACGATGAACACGATCATCGGCATTGAGCGGCGCACCCCGGTCAATGTCTTCCGCGTGGTCACGATGATGAGCGAGAACTACCGCAAGCTGCAGGAGGCGGACCGGCTCATGCGCTCGATCCGCGCCGGCGCGACCCGCCCGGAGGTTGCGGAGAAGATCCTCGACGAGATCGAGAACGAGCCCATCCCGTACCGCAACGCCCGCAACCTCGCAGGCTGGACGGTCATGGGCGCCTCGGTGTCCATCCTCTTGGGTGGAGACCTGCTGATGGCATTGGTCGGCGGGCTGACCGCCTTCCTCATCATGGGCTTTAACAAGGTCCTGTCGCACAACTCGCTGCCCTACTTCTACCACTGCGTCCTCGGCGGCTTCCTCGCCACGATCCCGGCCGCGCTCTTCTACGACTTCTCCGCATCCATCGGCCACACGATCGTGCCGAGCCAGGTCATCGCCTCGGGCATTATTGTGCTGCTCGCAGGACTCACGCTGGTGCAATCGCTTTTCGACGGCATCACGGGCTCCCCCGTCACCGCCGCCTCCCGCTTCTTCCAGACCATGCTGTCCTCCGGCGGCATCGTCGCCGGCGTGGCGATCGGCTTGTACTTCGCCGAGCGCATGGGCGTCGGGCTACCACCGCTGGAGACGATGCTGGGCAAGCCTTCCTTAAGCAGCGCAGGCTGGCGCATCCTCGGCGGGGCGCTGGCCTCGGCGTCGTTCGCGGTGACGTGCTTTGCGGAGCGCCAGGCCGTGATCGTCTCCGGGCTGACCGCCGCGGCGGGTTCCACGATCTACTACGTCTTCCTCATCCCGCTGGGCACCGACGCCTTCTTGGCTACAACGGCATGCGCGATCGTGATCGGCCTGGCCGGTGGTCTGATTTCCCGTAGCCTGCTGATCAACCCGGTGATTACCGCGGTCGCTGGCGTCACTCCTTTCTTACCTGGTTCCGGCATCTATCGCGGGCTTTACGCGGTGCTCAACGAGCAGATGGTGGTGGGCATGTCGAACATCTTCACCGCGATCGCCACCTGTATGGCGTTGGCCGGCGGCGTGATCTTCGGCGAGTGGGTGGCACGCCGGATCCGCCGCCCCCAGCTCTACATTCCGTACCGGGCCTTTAAGCGCGCGGGCCGCCTGACTTTCCAGCAGATTCGCCGCGCGGAGGCGGCCGCCCGGCGGCCGAGGCGTCGCCGCCACTAGCTTTGGCGTAGAATCGCGGTTTGAGATTGTGTCTTATTCAAGGAGGAACCCGTAGTGCCACCGAAGATCACCGACTCCCGCCCCTCGCCAGAGGCCATCAATGAGATGGAGGAGCAGACCGCTTCCGGCGCCCGGCGAATCGTGGCAACGTACGCCGAGGACTTCTTCGACGGGGTGACCCTGATGTCCATGCTGGGCGTTGAACCGAAGGGCTTTAACTACAAGAAGTACGCCGAGGAAATCCTGGGCGACGAGGACGAGGAAACCACCGGCTCGACCGCGAAGAAGAAAGCGACCAAGAAGAAGGCCACCAAGAAGAAGGCGACCAAGAAAAAGGCTACGAAGAAGAAAGCCACCAAGAAGAAAGCCACGAAGAAAAAGGCTACGAAGAAGAAAGCCACCAAGAAGAAGACGACGGCGAAGAAGTCCTAAGCGTGTACGACTTTGTGGTGGTGGCCAACCGGCTGCCCGTCGACCGCGTGGGGGATCGCTGGCAGGCCTCCCCGGGCGGGCTCGTTGCGGCGCTCGCACCGGTGCTGCGTGCCCGCGGCGGCTGCTGGGTGGGGTGGCCCGGCGAGACCAACACCTCGCTTGCACCCTTTAGTGCGGGCGGGATCGAGCTTGTGCCCGTGCCCCTCGATGAGGCGGATTACACCGACTTCTACGAGGGGTTTTCCAACTCCACGTTGTGGCCGCTCTACCACGACCTGATTGTTGCGCCGCAGTACCACCAGGCGTGGTGGGAGCGTTACGTGGCGGTGAATGAGCGTTTTGCGTTGAGCGTCGAAAAGCAAGCGGCGCACGGTGCCACGGTGTGGGTGCAGGACTACCAGCTGCAGCTGGTTCCGGGACTTCTGCGCGAGCGCCGCCCGGACCTCAAGATCGGATTCTTCCTGCACATCCCTTTCCCCTCCCCGGACCTGTTCCGGCAGCTGCCGTGGCGCGAGGAGATCCTGAGCTCACTTCAGGCCTGCGATCTGATCGGTTTCCAGCGAGGCACCGACGAGCAGAACTTCTGCGGGCTGTTGCTTGCCGACGCCCGCGTGCGCACCGGCACCTTCCCCATCTCCATCGACCCAGACGCCGTGGCCCCGGGCGACCCGGCGCGGGTGCGCGAGCTGGTGGGCAACCCGGAGCTACTCATGCTGGGGGTCGACCGGATGGACTACACCAAGGGCATCCTGCAGCGCCTGCTTGCCTTCGAGCGGTTCCTCGAGGCGGGCCACCAAGCCACACTGATTCAGCTGGCCACGCCCTCGCGCGAGCGCATCGAGCACTACCGCGAGACCCGGCGCGAGGTGGAGGCGGCGGTCGGGCGCATCAACGGGCGCTTCGGCAGCGTTGGCCGACCGGTGATCCACTACGTCCACCACGGGGTGGGCAAGGAGGAGCTGGGCAGTTACTACGCTGCGGCCGACATTATGCTGGTCACGCCGTTTAAGGACGGGATGAACCTGGTGGCCAAGGAGTACGTAGCCTGCCACCCGGACGGCAGCGGCGCGCTTGCGCTTTCCGAGTTCGCAGGCGCCGCCGTGGAGCTCGACCAGGCCTACCTGTGCAATCCTTTCGACGTGGACTCGATCGTCCGCGCGATTGAAGCCGCGGCCGACCCCGACCCGCAGCGGATGCGCACCATGTACGAGTGGGTGACCACGCACGATGTTGATGCCTGGGCGGCGTCATTTTTGGAGGCACTATGAAACTCGTCCACGCCCTTGCGCTTGCGCTTGCGCTGCCGCTCGCCGCGTGCGGCGGCGACCCCACCTGGCAGGTTGTCGCCGTACACACAGATCCCACCGAGCCCGGGGCCCTGCTTGCCGACGCCGCGGGGCTGGCCAACTTCCACATCTCCGAAACCGAACTCGACGGCAACACCGCGTGCGCTGACCTGCAGGCGTCGATTCGCACCGAGGACGACACCTTCACCATCGAAGAGGTCAAGGTGGGTGACGCGGGCAACTGCGAAGGCGGGGCCCGACACGTCCACGAGCAGCTGACCAGCATCCTTGTCCCCGGTGCGCAATTCCGCACGGAGCAGCTCACCGACACCGAGCTGCTGTGGACTTCAACTGAAGACACGGTCGAGCCGCCGAGCGTGCGGCTGATGTCGCTGTGAGCCCGCTTGACGACGCCATCGCCCACCTCGCCCGCACCGAATCCGTCCTGGTCTGCCTAGATTTCGACGGCACGCTCGCCGAGTTCAACACCGACCCCTACGCGGTGCGCGCCCACCCGGAGGCACTCGCGGCGATCGAGACTCTCCTCTCCCTCCCGCACACAGAAGTGGCCGTGCTTACCGGCCGCCACCTCGAGGGCCTTGCCGAGGTCCTGCCGGAGACGCCTTCGCTGCAGGAGTTGGCGCGCGTCGGTTCCCACGGTGCCGAGCCCGGCCCGACGCTCGAGCCCGAAGACGCCGCTTACCTCGAGCGCATCGGCAGCGAGCTGGAGCGGATCGCTACCCCGCCCGCCTACGTGGAGGAAAAGCCGTACCAGCGCGTACTGCACGTCGCCCCGCTCACGGCTTCCGACCCGGAGCGCGCCCGCGACCTCCTGCGCGCAGCCCGCGCGCTGGATACCGGCGGACGTCCCGTCACGCCCGGGCACAACGTGGTGGAGTTCTCCGCCGTCGACATCACCAAGGGCACCTGGCTAGCGCAGCGCAAACGCGACTTTGCCGCCACGTTTTTCGCCGGCGACGACACCACGGACGAAACCGCCATGGCAGTCCTCAACCAGGGCCCGGACGTGGGCGTGAAGGTGGGTGCCCAGGACAGCGCGGCGCGGTACCGGGTCGCGGGTGTGTCCGAGATGGCGCAGCTGCTTAGTCAGCTGGCGCGGGAGCGACGCTCGTACCTGGCAGAAACCTCGTAGGCAGAAGCGTCTTTTCACGGCGTTGCGGGCGGCCCTCAATCAGCGAGCGCACCAGCATCGCCGCGACCTCCCCTTTGCGCCGGTTCGGTTGCTCCACCGTGGTCAGCCCCGGCACACCGATGCCGTCGAAGCCGGTCACCGAGAGTTCCTCTGGGATGGCGCGGCGGCCGCGGCAATATTCGATGACGCCGAGCGCCATCGAGTCCGTCGTGCACAGCACCGCTGTCAGCTCCGGGTGCGTCTCGAGCAGCTCGCGGGCGCCGTCTGTGGCGGCAGCGAGGTCGTTCTGGTCACGCGTGACCACCGGGACGTCGCGGAGGCCCGCAGCTTTGAAGACCTCCAGCGCGCCGCAAATGCGGGCGCGCTGGAGGTGCAGGTCGGCGGCGTCGAGGTCCGCGGGCGCGACGAACCCGTTGGTGGGGGTGCTGAACAGGCGCTTCGCCAGGATCCCGATGCGCCTATGCCCGTTTGCGACGAGGGCCTCGGCCGCCGGCGCGATCGCGGCAGCGTCGTCGATGCCCACAAATGGTACGTCCGGGACATTCGTCGGCTGGTCGCAGATGACTAAGGGGAGGTTGCGCGTCTTGGCGTCGAGAAGCATTTGCGCGTTCTCGGGCACCGAATAGACGATGACGCCGTCCACAATCGCATCATGCACACTCACCCCCGTCGGGATGAGTGTGAGCGCGTACTCGCTGGAGTCCGCCACGCCGGCGAGAAAATCCACCGACGCGCGGTCCTCGAAGGCGAAGCTCAAGTGCTCGGTGAGCACGACCCCAAGCGTGTCGGTGTGCTGAGTACGCAGCGAGCGCGCGTGCGGGTTGGGGCCCGCGTATCCGCGCGACTCGGCATATGAGAGGATCCGGCGACGCAACGCAGGCGAGAGTTGATCCGGGTGGTTGTACGCATTCGAGACCGTCGTGCGGGAGATACCGAGGTCGGCAGCGATGGAGGCGAGCGTCGCAGGCATGCAGCCATGCTACCCCGCCTCCCATTTTGAAAATCGTTTCCATTAGTGGTTGGATGGGCTGCATGATGAAACGGATCGCAGCAGTCGCCTTCGCTCTTACCCTCACCGCCTGTGGCGCGCAGGACGCCGAGCAGGACACAGCTCAGGACACCGGGGAGGCCGGCGACGGCACCATGGTCGCCACCACCCAGGTGTGGGCCGACGTCGCGTCTGCCGCAACTGGCGACGAGGTTGAAGCGATCATCAGCAACCCGTCGACCGACCCCCACGAATACGAACCCACCGCCGCCGACCTGGCTAAGATCGCCCAGGCCGCGACCGTGGTGGCCAACGGCGGCGCCTACGACGCCCCTCTCTACACGGCCGCGAAGGGCACGCTCATCACCGCGCTACCGCCGGCCGAGGCGCACGACCATGACCACGCGCACGGCGAGCACGAGCACGGCCACGATCATGACCACGCGCACGGCGAGGAAAACGAGCACATCTGGTACTCCACCGAAGCCATCCGCGACGTCGCCGAGCAGATCGGCGGCAACTCCCTCGACGACAAGCTCACCGGCATCGACGAGTCCCTGGCTAAGCTGCCTGAGGCCAACGTGATCCAGACCCACCCGATCGCCGACGCGATCGTGGAGGAGTCTGCGCTGGTAGACGCCACCCCGGAGTCCTACCGCCACGCAACGCTGAACCACTCTGAGCCTTCCGCGGCTGCCGTTGCCGAGGCACTCGAGGCGATCAAGGATGCTGATATCCTGATCAATAATTCCCAGTCCCCCAACGCCGTCTCCGAGCGTCTCGTCGCTGCGGCTAAGGAAGCCGGCGTGCCGGTCGTGGACATCACCGAGACCCCGCAGGACGGCAAGAATTTCTTCGACTACTTCCAGGAAATCGTTGACCAGCTCAATGCTGCAGCTGCGTAACGCAACCATTGCGCCCCTGTGGCGCGACATCACATGCGAGCTCGCCCCCGGCGAGTTTCTCGCCATTCTCGGGCCCAACGGCTCCGGCAAATCCACGTTGCTGCGCGCCGCGCTCGGCATGCAGCGCCTCGACTCGGGCACGATCACACTCGGCGGCCGCGTGGGCTACATCCCGCAGCAGCAGATGTTCCCCGCCCACCTCCCGGCGCGCGTACGCGACCTCGTCTCGCTCGCCGGGGGTGAGCCCGAAGCGCTGCTCGCCTTTGTTGGGGCCCCTTCGCTTATCGACGCCCACGTCGGCCGCCTCTCCGGCGGCCAACAACAACTCGTACGCCAGGCCCAAGCCTTCGCGCAAGACCCCGAGATCATCCTGGCCGATGAGCCCTTCCTCTCTTTGGATGTCGCACGCCAGCGCCAAACCATCGCCCGCTTCCAAGAGTCGGGGGCGGCGGTGGCCATGGTCACGCACTCCATCGACCCCGTCATCGACATCGTGGACAAGGTCCTCTACATCGGACCGAACGGCCACGTCATCGGCACCGCCGACGAGGTCTTCCAATCCGACGTGCTTTCCGAGCTCTACGGCGCACCCGTCCAGGTCGTACGCGCCGGCGGAAAGACGGTGATCATCTGATGTGGGATACCACCGCCTACCTGCTCTCCCAGGACTTCGTCATTACCTCTTTGATCGCGTGTGCCTTCCTCGGCGTGCTCTCCGGGGTGCTCGCCCCGCTGATCGTGATGCGGCAGATGTCCTTTGCCGTCCACGCCACCTCCGAGCTCGCGCTCATGGGCGCCGCAGCCGCCCTGCTCATCGGGTTTAACGTCTCGCTTGGCGCGGTGGCAGGATCCATCGCCGCCGCCATCGCGCTCGCGCTTTTGGGATTCAAGGGCGGCAACGACTCCGCCGTCGGCGTGGTCATGAGCTTCGGCATGGGTATTTCCGTGCTGTGCATCTACCTGTACCCGGGTAACTCCAGCATCGCGATGTCGCTACTGACGGGGCAGGTGGTCGGCGTGGCGTCGACAAGCGTGTGGGCCCTGGCGATCACCACCGTGGTGGTAGTGGTCGCAGTGGTCGCGTTGTGGCGGCCGCTACTGTTTTCCTCCATCGACCCAGTGATGGCCGCCGCGACCGGAGTGCGCGTGCGCACCATGGCCACCGTCTTCGCTGTCCTCGTCGGCCTCGCCGCAGCGAACAGCGTGCAGATCGTCGGCGTGCTGCTGGTCATGGCGCTGCTGATCACGCCCGGCGCGAGCGCCGTCGCTGTGACCGCCAACCCGAAGCTCGCGGTCCTGCTGTCGGTCGTGTTTGCCGAGGTCTCCGCCGTCGGCGGGTTCATCCTCTCGCTCGCGCCCGGGCTGCCGGTCAGCGTGCTCGTCGCGTTCGTCTCTTTCGGGATTTACGTGGTCTGCCGCGGGATCGGGGCATGGCAAGCGCGCCGGATTACGGGAGCCGGGGCATAGCAGGTCAGAAAAAGATCCAGCCCACACTTGAGAATTAATCCCAAGGCGGGCTGAACGATTACTCCCCAGGGTAGTGGATTTCCTCCCCCACCTCTACTCCGCCGCGCGGCGCTGGCGGGCGAACTCGCTGAGCACCACGCCCGCCGCCACAGACGCGTTGAGCGACTCCACCCAGTCCTCGGTGGGGATGGACATGATCACGTCGCAGTTCTCGCGCACCAGGCGGGAAATACCCTTGCCCTCCGAACCAACAACGATGACCACTGGGTCGCACGCGCCGTCGAAAGTATCCAGCGTGTGTTCGCCGCCAGCATCCAGGCCGACGACCATGTAGCCGTTGTCCTTGAACTGCTTGATCGTGCGGGTGAGGTTGGTGGCCTTCGCCACCGGCAGGCGCGCCGCAGTACCGGCGGACGTGCGCCATGCCACGCCCGTGACCTGGGCGGAGCGGCGCTCGGGAATGATCACGCCGTCGCCGCCGAACGCGGCCGCCGAGCGGATCACCGCGCCCAGGTTGCGCGGGTCCGTGATGTTGTCCAGCACCACGAACATGCCGTTGCCGTCAACCCTGCTCATCAGGTCGAAAACGTCCGCATACCTGTACGGCTGGATCTTCAGGCCGATGCCCTGGTGCATGCCGTTGCCGGTCATCTCGTCAAGCGTGCGCTTCTGCACCTCGGAGACCGGGATGCCGCGCGACTGGGCGATGGCGACCGCCTCGCTTAAGCGATCGTCGTGACCGGTGCCCTGCGCCACGTAGAGCGCCTCGGCTGGCACCTTCGCGTGCAGGCACTCGATGACCGGGTTGCGGCCGACCACCATGTCCGCCACTTCGCGCTCGTGGCGCCCCTGGTTACGACGGTCGCGCGCCTGCTTGCGCTTGTGCGCGGCGTGGTAGACGCGATCCTCCGCCTTCGGGGTTGCGCCCTTGCCACGCAGGCCGCGGCGGCGCTGCCCACCGGAGCCCTTCGTGGCCCCCTTCTTGTGCGTCTTCTGCTTATCCGGACGCTGGTACGGCTTTGCCATCTCGTCTCCTACTCCTTGATCTGCCAGGTCGGGCCGTCGGCGGTGTCGGTGACCTCGATGCCTGCGGCTTTGAGGCGGTCGCGTACCTCGTCGGCAACCGCCCAGTCCTTGTTCGCGCGAGCCTCAGTGCGGCGAGCAAGCTCCGCCTGCACCAACGTGTCCAGCGCGTGGTGCGCCTGATCGGCCGCGCCGCCAGCTGCATCATTGTCCCACGCACCCGGGTCCACGCCCAACACTCTCGCCATCGCGCGCACCTGCGCAGCCAGCTCGGCGGCCTTCTCGGTCTCACCTGCGACGAGCGCGCTGTTGCCCGCCCGCACCGTGTTGTGGATTTCGGCAAGGGCTTTGGGGACCGCGAAGTCGTCGTCAAGCGCCTGCTCGAAGGCCTCCGACCAGGTGGAAGGCTCCGGCGTGCCCGCGCGGTGCACGAAATCCTCGATGCGGCGATACCCCGCGGCCGCCTCCTGCAGCGCCTCCGGCGAGTACTCCAGCACGCTGCGGTAGTGCGCACTGCCCAGGTAGTAGCGCAGCTCGACCGGGCGGACGGCCTCGAGCATGTTGTCGATGGAGAGCACGTTGCCCAGCGACTTCGACATCTTCTCGCCAGCCATGGTCACCCAATGGTTGTGCATCCAGTACCGCGCGAATCCGTCGCCCGCGCCGTGAGACTGGGCCTGCTCGTTCTCGTGGTGCGGGAACTGCAGGTCAAGGCCGCCGCCGTGGATGTCAAACTCGGAGCCGAGGTACCAGGTGGACATCGCCGAGCACTCCAAGTGCCAGCCCGGGCGGCCCTCACCCCACGGGGTTGGCCAGCTCGGTTCGCCCGGCTTCGCCGCCTTCCACAGCGCGAAATCGAGCGGGCCGCGCTTGCCCGCGCCCGCATCCCCGCGCGCCATGTCTTCCGGGCGGTTGCCGGACAGCGAGCCGTAGTCGGAGCCCTCGGCAGCAACCCACGCGTCCACATCGAAGTAGACGGAACCGTCGGCTGCGTACGCGAAGCCGCGGTCCATCAGACGCTGCATGTAGTCCACCATCTGGGTCACGTGTCCCGTGGCGCGTGGCTCCACCGACGGCGGCAGCACGCCGAGCGTGTCGTAGGCGCGGGTGAACTCGCGCTCGTAGGTGGACACCCACTCCCACCAGGGGCGATTGTGCTCGGCGGCCTTGTTTAAAATCTTGTCATCAATGTCGGTGACGTTGCGCACGAACGCCACGTCCTGCCCCTTGGCCAAAAACCAGCGACGCACAATGTCGAAAGCCACGCCGGAGCGCAAGTGCCCGATGTGCGGCGCGGACTGCGGCGTCGCACCACACAGGTAAATGGACACGTGCCCCTCGCGCAGGGGTTCGAAGTCTTGCAGCGTGCGGGTTTTGGTATCAAAGATGCGTTGAGTCACGCCCGCTAGCTTAGTTCAACCAGCGCCGTCGCAATCGCAGCCCTCCCCTGGCCCGCACCCGTAAATCCCATGTGGTCCGTGGTCGTGGCCGACACCGACACCGGCGCGCCGAGGGCCTCGCTCAACGCCCGCTCCGCTTCCTCACGCACCGGACCCATCTTCGGGCTCTGCCCGATCAGCTGAGCGGAGACGTTCACCACGCGCACTCGCTCGCGTTCCAGCAGCTCGCGCAGCTCTTTGAGCAGCTGGGTGCCCATCACCCCGTCGTACTCCGGGCGTCCTACCCCTACAAACGAGCCCAGATCGCCCAGCCCAGCGGCGGACAGCACCGCGTCCACAACCGCGTGCGAGACAACGTCCCCGTCGGAGTGGCCCTCACAGCCGTCGACGCCCTCGTGCAGGATGCCCGCAATCCAGCACGGCTTGCCTTCCTGGATCTGGTGGGCATCAAAGGCAGTTCCAACACGCAATTTGCTGAAGTCTTGAGTCATGAGCGCCACACTACCCGCGCTAGTTGCCCGGTACCTCGAAGATCGTGGGCTCCGCCTCGTCGGTGATGTTGGTGGCCAGACGCAGATCAATCGGGGTCGTGATCTTAAAGGCCATCGGGTCGCCCTGCACGGTGACAACCTCCGCGCCAAACCACTCCATCAGCGAGGCATCGTCGGTGGCCACAAAGTCCTGCGAGCCTGCGAAGTACGCCTCGTTCGCCGCGCGCAGCTCGCGCAGGTCAAAACCCTGCGGTGTCTGCACGGCGCGCAGGCGCGAGCGGTCCGGAGTTGCCACCACCGCACCGGCGGCGGAGACTTCTTTGATCGTGTCCGCGACAGGCAGCACCGGCACTACGGCGTCCGCGCCGTCGAGGACCGCGCGGGCCACGCGCGCGATCATGCCGGGTGGGGTTAAAGCGCGGGCGGCGTCGTGGACGAGCACGCAGGCGTCGGCAAGCGGGATGGCGCGCAACGCCGCATAGATGGAGTCAGCGCGCTCGGCGCCGCCGTGGACAAAGGTCACCTCGTGGCCTTGCAAAGCGCGGCGGGCCACCGGCTCCATCGCGGGGCTGACCACCACGTAAATCGCGTCGACGATCTCGGCGGTCTCCATCGCGGTCACCGAGCGCTCAAGCAGACTGCGTCCGCGCAGCGGCACGTACGCCTTCGGCACATCCGCGCCCAGGCGGGTGCCCTGACCCGCGGCCGCGACGACGGCGACGACCCTACGAGACACGGCTACTTCTCGTCGTCGAAGGAGAGGTCCTCCATGTCCAGGTCATCCTCATCCTCGTCCGCAGGCTCCGGTGCGATGGAAATACCGGCCTTGACCTGCTCATCGATGATCTTGCGGATGGCCTCTTCCATCTCCTCGACCTTCTTTTCATCCACCGGCTCGGCCAACGCCAGCTCGCCGACGAGGATGTGGCGCGCCTTGCCCAGCATGCGCTTCTCGCCCGCGGACAGGCCCTTGCCCTGGTCGCGGCGCCACAGGTCGCGCACAACCTCGGCCACCTTATTAATATCGCCGGACGCGAGACGCTCCTGGTTCGCCTTGTAGCGACGGGACCAGTTGCCCGCCTCCTCGACGTCCTCCTCGCGCAGCACGGAGAAGACCTTCTGCAGGCCCTCCTCGTTGACCACGTCGCGCACGCCGACGAGCTCGGTGTTCTTCACCGGCACGCGGACCTCCAGGTCGGATTGGAGGATCTGCAGCACCAGGTAGTCGAGGGTCTCCCCGCCGATCTCACGCTGCTCGATATCCGCGATCTTCGCCGCACCGTGGTGCGGGTAAACCACGACTTCGCCGACCTTGAATTCCATTGAAGCTCCTTCAGTCATCGTTGCCCAACCCTACCACCGTAGCGTTTTCGCACCTGCTTACTCGCGCCACGCCCACCACACCCGGGAGCCGGGCCCAAAAACCGCAACCAAAGTTTACCCCCGATTGGCCTGGGCAGCCCCGGGAAGGGCAAGGAAACTGGGAAAACCGCGGCAGCTCCGGCTAAGGTAAAGCGGAGAAAACTACGCGCTCTACATAAACGATGGAGGACACCCACGTGAAGTCCCTGAAGCCGCTCGCCGCCGTCGCAGTCGCCTCCGCACTGGCACTTACCGGCTGCTCCGCCGGCCAGATCACCCAGACCTCGAACCAGGTCGCTGCGGTCGACGGCGCCACCGCTTTCACCGAGGACAGGGAGCTCTCGGTGCAGGACGCCACCGTCGTCCTCGCCGAGGACGGCCAGGCTGCGGTCAAGTTCACCGTGACCAACCAGGACCGCAGCATGAAGGATCACACGCTGAAGTCCGTCACCGTCGACGGCACCCCGGCCACGCTCGGCGGCTCGCGTCCGATCACCTACAACGGTTCGCTGGTCGCGGATTCCGCCGAGGGTCTGAAGAACATGCCGAAGTCCAAGGACGGCTCCATCCAGTACGTGGCCACCTCTGTGGAAAACCAGGACTTCGCGTACGGCGGCGTCGTCCCGGTGAAGTTCGAGTTCGACGGCACCTCGCTCGAGATTGAGGTCCCCGTGTCCGCACCGACGCGGCAGTCGGGCGAGCAGGAGCGCGAAGCAGATCGCTAAGAAGCCGCGCAGTATCCACACCTGTTCCGAGTGTGGGTACTCCTCGCCGAAGTGGCTCGGGCGCTGCCCCGAATGCGGGTCGTGGGGGACCCTGCAGGAAAGAGCGCCAGCCCCGTCGGCACCGCTGACGCCTGCGTCGAGCGCAAAGCCCATCACGCTTGTCGACGCGGCGTCGACCCACACCATCGCCTCCGGCATCACCGAACTTGATCGGGTGCTGGGCAACGGCGTGGTCCCCGGATCCGTCGTGCTTATGGCAGGCGAGCCGGGCGTGGGCAAATCCACTCTCCTGCTCGAAGTCGCCTCCCGCTGGGCCGAGCAGGGACGCAAGGCGCTCTACTGCACCGCCGAGGAGTCCGCGGGCCAAGTTCGCGGCCGGGCCGAGCGCACCGGCGCACTGAAAGACAGTCTCTACCTCGCTGCGGAATCCAACCTGGATGTGGTCTTCGGGCACGTCGCAGAGCTCAAGCCCTCGCTCCTGATCGTCGACTCTGTGCAAACCATGCAGGCCAGCGGCGTCGAAGGCGTGGCCGGCGGGGTCGCGCAGTCCCGGGCCGTGACCGCCGCGCTGACCACCCTGGCTAAGACGACGAACATGCCGGTGCTCCTCGTGGGGCACGTGACCAAGGACGGCAACGTCGCAGGCCCGCGCGTGCTCGAGCACCTCGTGGACGTCGTGCTCAACTTCGAGGGTGACCGCCACTCCTCGCTGCGCATGCTGCGCGGGATCAAGAACCGCTTCGGCGCTACCGACGAGGTCGGTTGCTTCGAGCAGACCGCCGAGGGCATCCGCGAAGTGCCGGACCCCTCCGGACTGTTTCTTTCCCATCGCGGCAACACGCCGGACGGCTCCGCGGTGACCGTGGCGATGGACGGGGTGCGCCCCATCCTGGCCGAGGTACAGTCGCTGACCGTGGACCCGGTGAACAAGAGCCCGCGGCGGGTGGTCACCGGCCTGGACTTCAACCGCGTGCCGATGGTGCTGGCCGTGCTGCAAGCGCGCTGCGGGCAGCGCACCAACGACAAGGACGCCTACGTAGCCACCGTCGGCGGGGTGCGGATCACGGAGACGGCGACGGACCTGGCGGTCGCGCTGGCCACCTGGTCCAGCCTGCACGAAACCCCACTGCCGCCGAAGACCGTGGTGATCGGCGAGGTAGGTCTTGCCGGCGAGCTGCGCCGCGTGCCCAACCTGCAGCGCCGCCTGCAGGAGGCCGCCCGCTTAGGCTACGAGCGCGCCATCGTCCCCGCGGGCGCAGAGGCCGCCGTCGACAGCATGGAAATCACGGAGGCCGCAACGCTTGCCCAAGCAATTGCGGCCGTCTCCCCCGCTAGGTGATGTTAAACGGCACCGGGTCCGAGGCGTTATCGCCGATCACCGCGTGCAGGAAGTAGGAGCCCGCCGGCACCGGAGCGCGGTTCTCGCACGCATCGGGTGCGGAGTTGGTGGCCGACCAGCGCGCCTCAAACCCGCGGGTTTCCCCTGGCGCGAAGGTTTCGCTGCCGGTGAGCATCGGCTGGTTGCAGTCCGTGTCCGACCAGATGCGGTCGTTGGTGCCCATCGAGTACACCTCGAAGCGCAGGGGCGAGGCCTCCAGGTCGATCACGCAGTCCACCTCGGTGGGGTTTTCCACCTCCATGTAGAGCACCGGCTCGGTCCCCGCCGGGTAGGAGGGCTGGTTCGTCATCGCGGTGATACGCAGGTCTTTCAGCGAGCACTCGCCGGGGTTTTCCGGCGCGGCGGCCGTAGCGGTGTCCTCCTGCTCTTCTTCGCGCGCGGGGGCGGGCGAAGAAGAGGGCGAAGAGGCGGGCGCGTCGCTGGGCTCCGGCACGGTCGGCTCGGTCACCGGCGCATCCTCGGTGGCGGTGGCGACTGTCTCCGAGCTCTCCGGGTTTTCGTCCTTGCCCGAGCCGCCGACCGCCTTGGCGAAGGCGACCATGCCCCAGATGATTAGCGCCACCACAAGCAGAAGCAGGACGAGCGCGAGGACGCGTCGTCGCATGTAGATCTCCGGTGCGTGCTTCCGCCGCGGGGGCCGTGCTGGGGGGCGCTGGTGTGTCATGCCTTCACCTTAGTTGCCAAAGTTCTCATACACGGTCTCGACGCGGCCGTCTTCGAGCCGGTAACGCGCACCAACCATGGCGACGGTGCCCTCGTCGATGCCCTTGCGGAGTGCGGGGATACGGGCGATGAGGTGCTCGGCGGTGACCTTGGCGTGGGTGCGCTCGATCTCCGCGCTATCGACCGGGCCGTCTGCTTGGGCGCTGATTACCGACGGCGCGATCTTCTCCACAAACACGCGAGTCAGATTCGTCGGCAGGGCCGCGCTGTTCACGCCCTGGATCGCCGCGCCGATCGCGCCGCAGCGCTCGTGCGACAGGAAGAGAACGAGAGAGACACCCAGGTCCTCGACGGCGAACTCCACCGAGCCACTGACGGAGGAATCGATGCAGCCGCCGGCGTTGCGGATGACGAAGACGTCGCCGAACCCGGCGTCGAGAAGCAGCTCGACGGGTACCCGCGAGTCGGAGCAGGCGATGACGGCGGCGAAGGGGTTCTGACCGGAGGTCAGGGCGCTGCGGCGGGCGGAGTCGCGGTGCGGGGCGAGAGTCTGGTCGGTGGCGAAGCGCTCGTTGCCCGCCTTCAGCGCGGCCCACACTTCGGCGGGGGTGGACGGGTCGAGTTCTGTTTGTTCAGTCATATGTTTATTCTGTCACTCATCGTGGAAGTTTCGAAGCAATATGAGCATTTGGTCTCGTGGTATCGCCGCAACGCGCGCGACCTGCCGTGGCGCAAGCCGGGCACGAGCGCTTGGGGAGTGCTGCTTTCCGAGGTCATGAGCCACCAAACCCAGGTCGAGCGCGTCGCCCCGATCTGGGAGGAGTGGATCGCGCGCTGGCCCACCCCGCACGCATTCGCCCAGGCGGGCACCGACGAGGTGCTGCGCGCCTGGGGCACACTCGGCTACCCGCGGCGGGCGTTGCGGTTGTTGGAGTGTGCGCGGGTGATCGTCGAGAAGCATGGCGGCGAGGTGCCCGCGGATGTCGACGCGCTACTCGCGCTGCCCGGCATCGGCGACTACACCGCGCGCGCCGTGGCGAACTTCGCCTTCCGCCAGGACGTGCCGGTGGTGGACACGAACGTGCGGCGCGTCCACGCGCGTGCGGTGCGCGGCGTCGCCCAGGTGCGGCCGAGTAAACGCGAGCTGACCGAAATCCCCCACGGGCCGGAACTCTCCGTCGCGCTCATGGAGCTCGGGGCGCTCGTGTGCACCTCGCGCGCGCCGAAATGCAGCGAATGCCCCGTGGTCGACTGCGCGTGGCTCGCCGCCGGCCAACCGCCCGCCGACTTCGCCCCGCGCACGCAGAAGTTCGCCGGCACCGACCGCCAGGTCCGCGGCAAGATCATGCGCGTGCTGCGCGAGGCCACCGGGCCCGTTGAGCAGTCGCTTATCGACGCCACCTGGCCCCACCCAGCCCAAACCCACCGCGCCCTGTTTTCCCTGCTCGAAGACGGCCTCGCCGTGCAAGACGCAGACGGCAGGTTCCGGCTGCCCAGCTAGGGCTATACTCATCGCATGTTCACGACCGCCCTAGCTATCACGCTGCTCGCCGGCTTATCCACCGGCCTCGGCGGCGTGCTTGTGGCGCTCAAGGGCGATATCGGGGACCGCTTCCTCGCCGGCTCGCTCGGTTTCTCTGCCGGGGTGATGATCTACATCTCGCTCGTCGAGCTTCTGCCCGAGGCAATGGAGGCGCTGGACAACGACTGGTCCGCCATCGCCGCCTTCTTTTTCGGCGTCGCACTGATCGCGGTGATCGACCGGCTGGTCCCCGACGACATCAACCCGCACGAGCCGAGCACCTCGACCGCCGCGCAGGCAACCACGCTGCGCCGCGCGGGACTGATGACCGGCATCGCGATCGCGCTGCACAACTTCCCCGAGGGTTTTGCCACCTTCATGGCCGCCTACACCGACCCGAAGCTCGCTATCCCGATCGCCGTCGCCATCGCGCTGCACAACATCCCGGAGGGCGTGGCCGTGGCGGTGCCGCTGGCGCGCCGCCGGCTGGGCCACCCTGTCCGGGCTCGCGGAACCGGCGGGCGCGCTTCTCGGCTTCGCGCTGATCTCGCCGTTCCTCGGCCCGCAGACCATGGGCTTTTCCTACGCCGCCGTCGCCGGCATCATGGTGTTCATCAGCGTCGACAAGCTCATGCCAAACGCGATCCAGACTGGCCATCACCACGTCTCCGTTTACTGGATGATGGGCGGCATGGGGCTTATGGCCGCGAGCTTGCTCATGTTGGCTTAGCATCCAAGGTGTGAAACAGACCTTTTTGCGCGCAACTGCCCTCGCCGCCGTCCTCGCGCTCGCGCCACCGGCGGTCGCGAGCGAGGCCCCCGGCACACTGATTTCCACAAGCACAGTCCCGGCGAGCGAAGGCCAGCGCATCCGCTACACCAGCACCACTGAGTCCGGCGAGACCGTCGAAGTTTCCGGCGCACTCTACGACACGCCGCACGCGCGCGGGCTCATCGCGCTCGCGCCCGGCACCCGCGGCATGGCGGATCATTGTGCGCCGTCGGCAGGCACGGCGATGCTCTCCTCGATCGAGGGCGACTCCATCGGCATCAACTACGAAGCACCCCTAGTCGGCCAGCTCACGCGCGCCGGCTACCGCGTCGTCGTCACCGACTACATCGGGCTAGGCACCCCCGGCACCCACACCTACCTCAATCGCATCGAGCAGGGCCACGCGCTTATCGACGCCGCCCGCGCCACCGCCAAAGACAACGAAGCCATCGCGTTTTGGGGCTACTCCCAAGGCGGGGGCGCGGCCGCTGCAGCCGCCGAACTTGTCGCCGACTACGCGCCCGAACTCGACGTGCGCGCCACCTTCGCCGGCGCCCCACCCGCCGACCCGCTCGCCGTGATGCAGCAGGGCACCGCAGGCATGCTCGACACCGTCGTCGGATACGCAACGGTAAGCTACGCCTCCACCTACCCTGAGTTCCGCGACGCGCTCGACGAGTACCTCACCGAGGAAGGCCACCGCTGGCTCGCCGCCCTCGAGCACCACTGCATCACCGACGCCCCCATCCCCCACGGCGACATCCTCACCGGAGGTCGCACGCTTACCGAGCTTGCCCTGGAAGACGAACGCTTCACCCGCACCCTCAACCACAACAAACTCGGCCAAGTCGGCGTCTCCATGCCCATCATGGTCATGACCAACCCCGACGACGACCTCGTGCCCGCGCCCCAAGCCATCCAGCTGGCCAAGGACTACGAGGCACACGGCTCCGATGTGACCCACGAACTCGTCCAGCTACGCGGCACGGCATCCAATCCGCTGTCCTCCCTGACCGCCCCCGTTTTCGAGGAAGCCGGCAAGCTTGCCCGCGCCAGCTCCTACCCCATCAGCAACATCCCGGCCGCCGGGCACGCAGCACCCCTGCTGTTCAACTACGGCGACGCGCTGCAGTGGCTGGCCAAGTACATGCCCGAAAAGCAGATTAACCCCGGGCAAGTCGCGGCCACGACCGTCGTGGCGATCCTGGCTGTGATCGCCGCGCTCGTGCCCGTGCTTGCACCGGGGTTCTGGCCCGCAGTGGGGCAGATGTTTACTTAGACCGGTTCGGGGCCGTTGCCCTTGTCATTCGGCTCCGGGTTCTCGGGCGTCTCGTCCGGGAACTGCGAAGCCTCAGACTCCGGCTGCTCCTTCGCCGGGTCGATCTCGCGGACCTCCTCTTCTTCGGCAGCGTCCTCGGCGCTATCGAAGGTCTCGGCCGGCAGCGGGCGCGGACGCGGCGTGAAGGTGAACTTCGCGTTCTTCTCGTCGCCCTCCACATCGCCGTCGACGTCGACGGTGATGATCTCGCCGGCACCAATCTCGCCGAAGAGGATCTTCTCCGACAGCACGTCCTCCACCTCGCGCTGAATGGTGCGGCGCAGCGGTCGCGCGCCGAGCACGGGGTCGAAACCGCGCTTGGCCAGGAGGTTCTTCGCGGCGTCGGTAAGCTCGATGCCCATGTCCTGCGCGGCGAGGTTGAGGTCCACGCGGCTGATGAGCAGGTCGACCATCTGCACGATCTCCTCCTGCGTGAGCTGGCGGAAGACCACGATCTCGTCGATGCGGTTAAGGAACTCGGGGCGGAAGTGCTTCTTCAGCTCGTCGTGGACCTTGCCCTTCATGCGGTCGTACTGCGCCTCGGCGTCGGTCGAGGTGTTGCCCGTAAAGCCCAGGCCGACCGGCTTCGAGATGTCGCCGGTACCCAGGTTCGAGGTGAAGATGAGCACGGTGTTCTTGAAGTCCACGACGCGGCCCTGGCCGTCGGTGACGTGGCCCTCCTCGAGCACCTGGAGCAGCGTGTTGTAGATCTCCTTGTGGGCCTTCTCGATCTCGTCGAAGAGCACGACCGAGAACGGCTTGCGACGCACCTTCTCCGTCAGCTGGCCGCCCTCCTCGTAACCGACGTATCCCGGAGGTGCACCGAAGAGGCGGGAGGCGGTGAAGCGGTCGTGGAACTCGCCCATGTCAACCTGGATCAGCGAATCGTCGTCGCCGAAGAGGAACTCCGCGAGCGCCTTCGACAGCTCCGTCTTACCCACACCGGACGGGCCGGCGAAGATGAACGAGCCGGAGGGGCGCTTCGGGTCCTTCAGACCCGCGCGGGTGCGGCGGATCGAACGGGAGACGGCCTTGACGGCCTCGTCCTGACCGATGATGCGCTTGTGCAGCTCGGACTCCATGTTGAGCAGGCGCGAGGACTCGG
>OJLW01000068.1_pt1 | contig 55549 bp, 61 predicted proteins | sample 1597021 | NCBI WGS metagenome assembly OJLW01 (sample SAMEA3904676, study PRJEB24821) | metagenome | biome: Builtin; feature: hospital; material: surface | place: USA | collected 2013-06-03
TGAAAGTTGGCCGCAGGTGGCGTGTGCGCCGCGAATGGTGCGACGCCTTCTTGATGGGGGAGTCGGTATGAGCTGGCTAAAAAGATTGTTCCGCCGCCGCAATCCCCGCACCCTGAAATTCACAATTTATTGGAGATAAAAGATGCATCAGATTACGCACGCCGAGGCGAAAGCCCACATGACTGATATTGAAACCCGACTGAAAACCATTTACCAACTGGCGCACTTGCCAGAGAAAACGCGCCGCCAGATTCTCAACCTCGCCGGCGGGGCGAACAACATTGCCGGCCAAATCGCAGCCCATGAAAGGAAAGTCCGCAATGCACCCCACAAATAGCCGCCCGGAGCGCCGCGAGCCTACTCATAAGGAATTGGCGTATTGGCAGGACGTTGCCGCGAAACGAATACGTTTCGCATGGGCCACCGGAATCTTCGGCGGCATGCTCGGATTCCTCCTCCACGCAATCATTTCCATGCCACCCGTCTGGCTATAGCCAACACCACACTAGGAGAACCCCAATGCCCCTATTCGCACCAGAGTCCACATACCCCAGCCGCGAAGCAAAGAAAGTAGCTCTATCCCGACTCGAAGGTGAAGTCCTCGACTGGATGCGCGACCACGGAGAAGTATTCCCAACGCTGCGGGACCTCTGCCATGAAATCAGCACCCACATCGACAAGGAACGAGAAAACCTATGACACCACCCAAGCCAAGCGACCTCAAACCCACTGAGCTTGACCGCCGCATCCAAGAATCCCACCACACCATGCTGGCCTTCCTTGACCGCGGCTACAGCGAAGACACCGCCGTCGAGCTCACCGACATCACGCTTACCCGCCATGACCGACGTACGCTCCTGGACTCCGTAGACCTATGAACTATCAAACCACACGCGCCACCCTGCGCCGCTGGGCCGCAGGAAAACACATCACCAAAGCCCAACTCCAAGACCTCAAAGACAACGGCTACATCACCACCCTCGACGACGGGCAAAACCGACTCACCGTCCACGGCACCCGACTCATCACAGGAAAGGACCCAAAACAATGACCTGGATAAGCAAAAACCTCACCCTCGACCTCCTCGCCATCGGCATCCACGCCATGCAAAAAACCTTCGACCGCATCAAAGAAGAACCTGACACGCAGTCCCCATGGCCGCACCAGGAGGCACCAGCCGCGGAACCGCACCCAGTAGAGGAAGCACCCGCGCCGAAGGAAGAACCGGCCGCAGCCGCCCCGGAACCGAAGCCCGAACCACAGGAAGAAGAAACCCCCGACCTCCTGCCCGAAGCACAAAACACACTCCGCGCCATCAGCATGGACGAAGGCCCCGGCTGGATTACCGGAACCCTATTCCCACACTTCAACGTCCAATCACTAACCGACGTACCAGCAGACAAACTCCCAGAGCTCATCACCATGGCCCAAAAACACCGCAAGGGAGACTAAACAATGGCAAAAGTTTACGTCCCCCTACTTGATGCCACCAGCATCGACTTCACCAACGACGATGAGCGCGCCGGGGTAGAAAAGACCATCACCCAAGCCGGCATCACCCACATCGAAGACGACCGGGGCGACATCAGGAAAATCTTCGGCAGGCTGAACAAGAAAACCGTCCCACTTAATAACGGTGGTGATGGTCCGCAGCGTCTTACTTTCGACAGGGTAAAGACGTTCGGCACGATGGAGGAAAAGAAAGCCGAGCCGTCGGTCGAGGTGCAGCACGCCGGCCGCGCACACGCTGTTCTGTCTGCCTCTAGCTCTCACAGGTGGCTCAACTGCACACCAGCCCCACGGCTCGAAGCCCAATACCCGGACAGTGAGTCCGACGCCGCGGCAGAAGGCACTGCAGCCCACGAGCTCGCGGAGCACAAGCTACGCCTCCTCAACGGTGACGAATCCACCCTCGTTGGCGACTCCGACTGGATTAACGAGGAGATGGATTCCTACACCGACGACTATGTCGATAACGTGATGGCGGAGCTCGCGCGCGCCCAGGAAACCAGCCCGGCCGCGTTCCTCGCGATTGAACAGCGCCTCGACTTCTCCCACATCGTGCCGGACGGTTTCGGCACCGGTGACGCTCTCATCGTCGGAGATGGCACCATGACCGTCATCGACCTGAAATACGGCAAAGGCGTAGAGGTTAGCGCGGTGGGTAATCCGCAGATGCGCTTGTATGCGCTCGGCGCCCTTGCCCAGTTCGGCATGATTTACAACGTCGACCGGGTGCGCATGGTGATTTTCCAGCCACGCCTAAACAACGTGAGCGTCGATGAGGTAAGCGTCGAAGAACTCACCACGTGGGCTAAGGAAGTGGTTGCCCCGCGCGCGCAACTCGCCATCAACGGTGAGGGAGAACTTAACGCGGGGGAGTGGTGCCGATTCTGCCGGCACGCGCCACAATGCCCAGCACTCGCCGCCCAATACCTCGAGCCGCTGCCGAAGGAACCGGATGATGTGACGCCGGCGGCCCCCGCCCCAGACACACTCACCGATGACCAGGTAGCCAACATTGTCGCCTGGTCCGGGGAGATTAAAAAGTGGCTATCGAAGGTGGAGAAATTCGCCCTAGATGAAGCCAACAACGGGCATTACTACCCCGGGTTGAAGCTCGTGGAAGGCCGTAGCGTGCGCCGCTACACCGACGAGGACGCGGTTGCCGCCGCGGTCGAAAAGACCGGCCACGACCCGTACGAGAAGAAGCTCCTCGGCATTACTGCGATGACGAAAATGCTCGGCAAAAAGCAATTCCAGGACACGCTCGGTGACCTCGTACATAAGCCCGCGGGCAAGCCCACCCTCGTCCCAGAGTCCGACAAACGGCCAGCGCTGCAGGCGGCCACGCCAGAAAACGTATTCCAACCGATAGGAGGAAAGAACCAGTGACTGACCAGGAAACCAAGTACGCGAAGATTCAGTCCATCTTCAACCCGGCAGGGGAGAAGTTCGAAGACGACCCGGAGCCGGATTACCCGGACGCCGCCTAACGCTCCGCACCACATGCCGCTGGTCGACGAGATTAACCGGCACCCATGAACCAACAACAATCCACCAACCTATGTTCCAAGGAGGAACCACACCATGGCAAAGACCAACCGCGATGTCACCGTATACGGCCGACTGTCCTTCGAGCACCTATTTACCCCGCACAAGGTCAACGAAAACTCAGACCCCAAGTACTCCATGACCCTGCTTATCCCCAAGACGGACACCAAGACCGTTGAGGCCCTCAACACCGCAATCGATGCAGCAGTCAAGGACGGCGTCGAACGCCACGTCTTCAAGCAGGCCATCGACCCCGCACAGACCAAGTACCCGCCACTGCGCGACGGCGACAAGCCCAATGACAGCGGCGAGCCGCGCGGCCCGGAGTTCGCCGGCCACTGGTTCATCGCAGCCAAAGCCAGCACCAAGCGCAAGCCATTCGTCGTAGACGGGAACCTGCAGCCGATTATTGATGAGTCGGAAATCTACTCCGGCTGCTACATCAACGCCGCAGTCCAGTTCTTCGCCTACGAGAACTCCGGCAACAAGGGCATTAGTGCTTCCTTGGTGGGCGTGCAGAAGGTTAAGGACGGCGAGCGCCTAGGTGGCCAGCCGCTGGAGGCCGAGGACGTGTTCTCCACGCTCGGCGGCGGTACTCCGGCTGCTTCCCCGAATCTCGGCTTCTAAAAGCCTCGCATCTATTTAGTGCTTCTGTTAGTCCTCGGCCCGCGCGGCCGGGGACCTTTCCTTTTTCCACAATTTACTAACTAAAACGCCACCAACACCCACAAGGAGCAACAATGAACAACCCGTTCGACTGTATTGCCAACGACACCGCCCGCTATTTCACCCACCGGGGCCCCAACTGCATGACGCAGTTGGGGCCTTTCACCATCAATGGGTATATCGAGCTTCCAGACAATCACCCGTGGCTTGATGAAGAAGAGGATTTGCAATTCTTCGACGGCGTGGAAGTTCACGGCGGAATCACCTACCACGAGGGCCGCGTGATTGGCTTCGACACCAACCACCTCGGAGATGGACAGCACCCCGAAGCCCAGTTTGCCAATATGGGAGCGCCCGTCTTTCGCGAGGAACACGTCCACATCTGGACGTGGGAGGAAGTTGAAGCAGAAACCCGCCACCTAGCAGACCAAGCAAAGGACGCAAACCATGCCTAACCCAACCTGCCAAGAAATAATCGACGCACACCAGACACTTAGATACCTCTGCGACTGCCTAGAGGCGGAGTGGAAAATTGGGGCCACCACCATTAAAGACAGCAAGAGCGTCATTGAAAAGGCCCTCCCACCGCGCCCAAGCCCCACCATGGCCGAGGTCGAATGGGACGACGACAAGCACTACCTCGCGGAAGCAGAAAACCCCGCCTGGGGCAAAGTGCTCATGCTTGGTATAAGCCATGATTCTAAGGAAGTGACCACCCTCATCAAGACAGACAAGGTGGTTTATTTACCCGGCTTGCCCCCTCAATCCCTCACCCCGACTGGCAAGCGCTACACACTCACAGAGGTACAAGAATGAGTACTGATTACGACCGGCTGCGCGCTGGTGTTGAGCAGCTGCGGGAAATGTGCCTACTGGAGCGCGACGACGCATTCCAGGACACGCCTGTGCGCGCAGGAGCAGTCGTCGCTTTCGGCTTCTGTGCCGAGCAGCTCACCAACCTATTAGACGGAGACCACCAATGACTAATTTTCTCCATGCCCTCGCGGTGCTCGAAGCCGCCCGACGCCCCGGCGAAATCCGCATCCACCCACACGATGCGGTAGAAGCACTCGCCAAAGCAGGGCTAATCATGCCAGACCTACCAGAGCCGCGCACCTTTCCCGACACCTACGAGTGGCACATGAAAGACGGATACGTCTCTCTCGAAGACGGCATTCTTCACGTTATTCACGACGAAACCGACGAAGACTGGGAACCGGCAGAGTTAGAGCCTGACCCCGGTGAACTCTGCTTCTCGGACACGACCAAGGCCCGCGAAACCGCCCACGCAATCCTCGCCGCCTGTGACCTAAAGGACGCTCACGATGAATAACCAAGACCAAGCGGCGCAGGTAATCCGCACATGGCAGCAGCGGCATAAGAACGTGATGGATAGCTACCCAGACTGGGCCGCGCAAAACCTCGCACACGACCTCCAAAACGCAGGACTACTCGCACCAGACCTGCCCACGCCCACAAAGATTGAAGATGATGAGTGCTGCTGGGACAAAACGCACACTCATCTCGCATACGACTACCAAACCGGGGCAGAAAAGAAAATCAAAGTTCCGGGCGGAGTCACAGTCATCCAAGATGAAGACGCTGAAGTCTGGCTAGATGTAGATTACGGCATCCATTCACTTGCCCTAGACGAAGCCCGAAGCCTTGGCCTAGCCCTACTCGCAGCAGCCAACCACGCGGAGGAAGAATGACCCCGGAAGAAGCCCGCATGTGGCTAGGCGACGGGCACAAGCCCCCAATCATCCCGCCCTACATCGCCCAGAGAGCTTTGGAAACCATCGCCGCAATGGGAGAAAAAGACAGCTCCGAATCGCCACCACAACAGCCCTAACCACCTGGCCCCGCACACCACGGGGCCTTTTCTTATACCCAAACCACCCAACCACGGAGGAGAACCCCAATGAAAAACCGCGAGCTCAAAATCGCCACCGCCAACACCCGCACCTCCTCCCTCTGGACCAACCAACTCACCACCCTCCAAGACCTCACCGCCCGCGCGTACGAGCCCATCATCGTCAACTGCACCAAAGACCAGTACAAGAAGATGCCCAAGGCCGAGCGCGACAAGCACAAAGACGTCGGTGGTTTCGTCGGTGGTCACCTCAAACACGGGCGCCGCCGCAAAGGCCACATCCTCACCCGCTCTCTCATCACCCTCGACCTCGACAACATCCCCACCGGTGTAGACCTTCCCGCCGCCCTGGCCGACACCGTCCCCTACGCCTGGCTCGCACACACAACCCTCAGCCACCTCGACACCGAACAACGCTGGCGCATCTGGGTATGGCTCCACCGCGACGTCACCGCCGACGAATACGGCGCCGTAGCCCGTAGAGTCGCCCAAGACATCAACCCCGGACTCGCATGGTTCGACCCCACAACCTTCGAACCAGAACGATTCTTCTACTGGCCCGCCACACTCACCGACGGCGACTACCACGTCCACGTCAGCAGCAAAAAAGAAATCCTCAACCCAGACAACTACCTCAACCGCTACGACACCTGGCAAGACGTCACCACCTGGCCCGGCATCACACCCGAACAAGCCAAAGCATTCCAAGCCACCGGCAAGCTTGACGACCCGCGTGACAAGCCCGGCATGCTCGGCGCCTTCAATCGCGCCTACCCAATCCCGCGCGCCATCAAAACCTTCCTCCCGGACGTCTACAAGCCAGGCACCACCAACAACCGCTACACCTACACCGGCGGCACTTCCAGTAATGGCCTCATCATCTACAACCAAGGCCACTACGCCTATTCCCAGCACGCCACCGACCCCGCCGCCGACGGCCACTCCCACGCCGCCTTCGACCTCGTCCGCATCCACAAATACGGCGACCTCGACACAGACACCGCGGCCGGCACACCAGCCAACAAGAAACCCAGCTACCTAGCAATGATGGACTTCGTCAACGAAGACGCCGCTACGCGCGCGGAAAACGCGAAAGCCACCGCGGCAAAAATTAACGACGTCTTTGCCCCCATCACCGACGAGGCCGCGCGCGGCGAAGAACCCGACGCAGCGCAACCCGAAGCAGGGGAGGGCACCACCGCAGCAGGAGAAAAGGACACCCACGACCCGACCGCCTGGCTCACCCAACTCGAAACCAAAAAAGACGGAACCTTCAAAGACACCATCGGAAACTTCGAACTCATCCTCACCCACGACCCACACATCAACCACATCGCCTGGAACTCCCACGCCAACCACCTCGAAGTCCAAGACCCCCAAGCCCTCCCATGGGAACAAATCAACCCCGGCTGGACCGACAACGACGAAGCCCAACTCAAAACACACATAGCCCGCACCTACGGCGGACTCTACGCACCCACCAAAATGAACGACGCACTACTCGCCACCGCATCCGCACGCGCCTTCCACCCCGTCCGCGACTACTTCAACCACCTCCCACCATGGGACGGAATCGAACGACTAGACACACTCCTCATCGACACCCTCGGCGCCGACAACACCGACTACGTCCGCGCAGTCACCCGCAAAACCTTCGTCGCAGCCCACCGCCGCACCTTCCACCCCGGCTGCAAATTCGACCAAGTCCTCACCCTCGTAGGCCCCCAAGGCGCCGGCAAATCCACCATCTTCAACCGCATGGCCGACCCCTGGTTCTCCGACAGCCTCACCATCACCGACATGAAGGACAAGACCGCCGCCGAAAAACTCGCCGGCAACCTCATCGTCGAACTCTCCGAACTCGCCGGCATGCGCAAAGCAGAAGCCGAACCAGTCAAAGGCTTCATCTCCCGCACAGAGGACAAGTACCGCCCCGCCTACGGGCGCAACGTACAAACCTTCCCACGCCAAGGAATCATCGTCGGCTCCACCAACGCTGATGAGGGCTTCCTGCGCGACACCACAGGCAACCGCCGCTGGTGGCCCGTACACGTCACCGGCCAAGGCTGGCTCGGCAAACCACACACCCTCACCCAACAAACCATCGACCAACTCTGGGCAGAAGCACGCGCGCGCGACAAGCAAGGAGAAAAACTCTACCTCACCGGCGACCTACTCCACACCGCAGAGCACATCCAAGCAGAATCCGTAGAAGCCGACGACCGCGTCGGAATCGTCCAGGAGTACCTCGATAAAACACTCCCCGGAAACTGGGACGCCCTACCACTCGGCATGCGCCGAATCTGGCTCGACGGAGAAACACTCCCAGACCACTACCGTGCAACCGGCCTAGCCGACCAGTACTACCAGAGGACGAGCGTATCGAAGATTGAAATCTGGTCGGAATGCTTCGGCCGCAACCCGGAGGACATGCGCAAGATTGACTCCCATGAAATCACCGCCATCATGCGGCAGATAGATGGGTGGAAGGACAGCGGGCAGCGAGTGAAGCTCTCAATCTACGGGCAGCAGCGAGTATTCAAACGCGCTGAATCTCGTTCCAATGTTCTACAAGTTGGATAGGTGACAAACCCTGTGGACAAAGCGCATTTAGCTTTGTCTACCCCTGTGACAAAGCGGACAAACAAAAACTTTGTCACACGCTTTGTCACAGGATAAAAACCTGCATTACCCATTGAAAATATCCCCTCTGGGACAAAGTGGACAAAGTTCTTATTAAAAAACTCTGGAGAAAAACAGGAGGTGTTATGTGCAGAAATGTACACATTACCCCTAAATCCATGACCTAAATAGAAACGCTGTCCATTTTGTCCACGAAGCGCCCCCAAGACAGGAAACCAATGCTCGAACGCGAAGTCGAAAAAGCCCTCGTCCGCCAGGTACGCAAAGCCGGCGGAATCGCCCCAAAACTCACCAGCCCCGCAAACGCCGGCATGCCCGACCGCCTCATAATCCTCCCCCAAGGCAAGGTCTGCTTCGTCGAACTCAAAGCACCCGGCAAGAAACCCCGCCCCCTACAAGTAAGGCAGATGGAACGCCTCACCCAGCTTGGCTGCATGGTCCGCGTCATCGACCACCCCAACCAAATCCAGGAACTCATCCATGAAATACAAACCGCATGACTACCAAGCCCACACCACCCAATTCATCATCGACCACCCAGAATCTGCGATATTTCTAGGAATGGGCATGGGCAAAACAATCTCCACCCTCACCGCCATCAACGACCTCATCCGCAACCGCTTCGAAACCCAAAAGGTTCTCGTCATCGCGCCCATCCGCGTAGCCCGCGACACATGGCCCGAAGAAATCAAAAAATGGGACCACCTGGACGGCCTCACCGTCAGCCCCATCACCGGAACCGCAAAGCAACGCGAAGCTGCCGCCAACCGCCGCGCGGACATCTACACCATCGGACGCGAGAACATTCCTTGGTTGGTGAAGCACCACGGCGGCCGCTGGCCCTACGACATGGTCATCATCGACGAACTCTCATCCTTTAAGAACCCGCAAGCCAAACGCTTCAAAGCCCTCAAGAAAGTCCGACCCAAAATACACCGCATCGTGGGCCTTACCGGCACACCCGCCCCCAATTCCTTGCTGGACATCTGGGCGCCATTCCGGCTTATTGACAACGGCGAACGCCTCGGTCGCTTCATTACTCACTACCGCGACCAGTACTTCACACCCGGCCGGCGCAATGGTGCGGTCGTCTACAACTGGAACCTACGCCCCGGCGCCGACCAAGCCATCTACGACAACATCGCCGACATCACCGTCAGCATGCGCACCACCGACTACCTCCAACTGCCAGCAGCCACCCACCAACACATCACCGTCCAACTCCCGCCCAAGGCGCGCAAGCACATCGACACCCTCAAACGAGACCTCGTCCTGGACCTCGACGACGACACCATCGACGCCGCCAACGCCGCCACCCTCTCACTCAAACTCCAGCAACTCGCCGGCGGCGCCATCTACAACGAAGCCGGCGACGACTACATCACCATCCACGACGAGAAAATCCAGGCACTCACCGAGCTCGTCGACCAAGCCCAAGGCAACCCCATGCTGGTCTGCTTCTGGTTCAAGCACGAACGCGACCGCATTCTTGATGCCATCCCCGGCGCGCGCGTACTCGACACAGCCAAAGATTTCCACGACTGGAACAACGGCGACATACCCGTCGCACTCATCCACCCCGCCAGCGCGGGCCACGGACTCAACCTCCAAGCTGGCGGCCACATCATGGTCTGGTACACCACCCCCTGGTCACTCGAACTCTATGAGCAAGCCAACGCCAGGTTGCACCGCCAAGGCCAAACCGAACCCGTCAGCATCATCCACATCGACACCGCCGACAGCATCGACCAAACAGTCCACCAAGCCCTCACCCGCAAAGACACCACACAGCAAGCACTCATCACAGCAGTCAAAGCCCAACTCCAGGAGGCAGCATGAAACCAGTAGACGAGTTCCAACTCAGAGACCTAGCCCGCGAACTAGCCGGCCACTACACCGAACTACACGAACTCAAAGACACAACCCCCAACCCGCCCGAGGTCAAGACCAGAAACAGCGTCAAGGGCCTGGGCCCGAAGTCGCCCGGCAACTGGCTATGGCTCAACCGATACGTCACCATGGAGCAGAACCTCCGCGAACTCTGCCTCAACGCCTTCGGCACCGACGGCATCGGCATCCACATCGATGAGTCAGACTTCACCGCACCAAGGCTATGCCGGCTCATCGCCTGGCACGCACAGCCACTATCAGAGCTGGACTGGTCGGCGGACCTCATGCAGGAGCTGGAAGACCAGGCCCGAACCATCAACCGCTGGACTCACCCACCCGAACGGGGAGAAGCTCTACTCAAGTCAGCGCGAGTGAAGCGACACCTCGTTGGTAAGTACTTGCCACCACTTGACAAGTAGCCTAAATAAAATGATATGATTGCGCTGTAGAAAGAGCCCGCCCACGAGCGGGCTTTTGTCGTTTTATAAGTCTTGTCGCCTGACTCACTAACCCACTAATGCGGACACTTTTTGCAGAACTGACCACCTGAGATGCAGGCCACCAGCTCACGACTGGAACAAGACACCAAGCCTTGTAGCCACCTCACCCTGCAACTAACCATCATGCATTGAGAAGTTAGAGCAACTCTGAGCAACAACCTGAGGCGCAGGCCGCCAGCTCACGACTGGAACAAGGCACAAAGAAACCGGAGGTGAACGTGAGTATCACCAAAACCACCACACAACGCGGATACGGTTACAAACACCATCAAAAAACCCGCAAAAACCTACTATTCAACCTCGTCGACGGCACTGAATGCGAATACTGCGGCCAACCAATGTTCCGCGCCCCGGACAAGAACTTTGACCGCGCCGCACTCGAAGCAGACCACGTAGACAGGGACAAAACCCAGCCACCCAAACGCCTCATACACCGCAAATGCAACCGCACGCTAAACGGGAAAGGCAAAGGCACATGGGTCAAACACGGGCCAGAGTGGTACGCCAAGCACGGCCAAACCACCGGTGCCGAAACGGGGGAGGGGCTCGACTGGCCCGGCGGAAAAATAATTCACTGGTGACCCAGGGGGTGACCAAAAAATCTGGCGACCTCTCTCCCTGACACCGCCCCGTCCGCATGCAGTCAGGGATTCTCTCTCTGGTGAAAAATGGGGGGTCGTGCGCGTATAGGGAGGTATGTTGATGGATTTTGAGCACAACGATCTGCGTTCGATGGTTGATTCAGTCGTTGAGGCGGTTGAGTCTGCGGACCATTTGGTGGAGTCTGACCAGGCTTCGGTTGATTTGGCGTTGCATTTGGCGACGATTATTGACGAGGCGCGTGAATCAGGTGACCCGGACGCTATTTCAAAGACCTCGTTCGGCCCGATGCCTACGTTGAATAAGGTCTTGACGGGGTTGGGGCTTAATCCGGAGGGGAAGCAGAAGCTGGGCTTGAATGATGATGTCCAGGAGGATGACGAGTTTTAGTAGGTAGGGGTGAGTGGTCGTGGCTTTGACTTTGCCGCGGGTGTTTACCCCGCCACTGCGTGACCTTGATGAGCCGGGGGCGTCGTGGGGCCATGATATGGCGTGGTTTTGCGATGAGATTTTGGGCGAGCCGCTTTCTGACTATCAGGAGTGGTTGTCGATGCATGCGCTTGAGGTGCTGACGAAAGAAAAAGCGCTCGAGTTCGCCATGTTGGAGGACGATCCCTCGGCGGAGATTGCAAAGGTGGAGCGGTTGTATGCTTCACCAGAGGTTCGCGGCGGTCTTGCAATTCCGAATGGCCGTTTGCGGTTTACCAAGACTTTGATTTTGATTTCTCGCCAGAATGGCAAGACTGACTGGGTGAAGAAGCTCATTAAGTGGGCTATTTTCCGCAAGCGTATGCCGGAAGTTATGGCCGCGGCGCAGACGTTAAATAAGTCGATTGATTTGTGGAATGAGATTCTGCTTGAGATTGAGCGTCACCCGAAGCTGCGTAGGATTCTAGGCCGCGTTGACCATTCTAAGGGTGCGCAGGCTATGTGGACTAAGGGTAAGCGGCAGCGGTATCGCCCGGTGGGGATTGATGAGAATGCTGGCCGTGGTGACACGGTGGATTTGCTCTACATTGATGAGCTGCGTACTCAAAAAGACTTCACGGGTGTGAACTCGTTGGAAGCTACTACTGCGGTGCCGGACAATGGGTTGATTGTGATTACGTCGAATGCTGGCGTAGGCCATTCGGTCGTGTTGCGTGATTATCGCAATATGGCGAAGCGTCCGCTTGATGAGGGCGCGTGGCGTGATACTCGTATGGGGTTGTTTGAGTGGTCTGCTGACCCTTCGGCGGATATTGATGATGTTGAGGGGTGGAAGCAGGCGAATCCGGACCTTGGCAATGGGCGTATCACGATGGCGACGTTGGCGGGTTTCCGTGAGTCGAAGTCGGAGGCGGCGTTTCGTACTGAGCATTTGTGTCAGTGGGTCGATGAGCTTGGTGATGATTTCGAGCCGATTGTTCCGTTTGAGCGTTGGGGGTCGTTGGCAGTGGAGCGTCGTGTTGCTGTTGGTGAGTGTGTGCTTGCGGTAGAGGTGTCGCCGGATTCGGAGTCGGTGACCTTTGTGTCTGCTGGGCAGACTTCGCGGGGTGTTCATCTTGAGCAGCGGCCTGGCGATAAAAGGTTTGAGGTTGATTCTGCGGTTGAGACTATTCGTCGTTTCGTTGCGGAGAACGGTGACCCTGCGGCGGTTGTTCTGGATAAGGATTCTCCGGCTGGTGTTCTTGTGCCGCATTTGCAGGCGGTGGGTATTGAGCCGGTGCTGCTTAATGGTGGCATGGTCGCTGGAGCGCTTCGTGAGTTGAAGCAAGCTGTTGCTGATGGTCGTCTCACGCATGACGGCGCGCAGGAGTGGGTCGGCGCGTTGCGTGTTGCGACGGTGCGTGACGGGGGCGGTCGGTATCCGTCGATTGAGCGTTTTTCCGGTGATGTGTCGGTGCTTGTGGCGGGCACGTTCGCGTTGTGGGCTCTGAACAAGTTCATCGCGGAGTTCCAGGTGCCGTACAAGCAAGTCGAGGTTGAGAAGAAGAACCCCGTGGGTACATTCCCGGTGTTTTCGAGAAAGAAGTTGATGGGAGGTGCGCTCGTTGGCTGACAATATGATGGTTCGTGAGATTGGGCATGCGTCGTCGCCGGCGTGGTCTCCGCGTGTTGGCCGGCCGGATTCAATGTCGTGGGCGGCGCAGCAGGCGGAGTTTGCGGAGATGCGTTCTACTGCGAAGGTTGCGCAGGTTGAGAATGCGATTCGTAAGCCGATTGAGCAGGCGGCGTGGTCGGTTGAGCCGAATGGCGCACCTGCAGAAGTGGTTGAGTTGGTGTCGACTGATTTGCGTCTGCCGGTTAAAGGCGAGGACGGCCAGGTGGCTCGCCGTACTGGTCGTGTCTCGTGGGATGAGCATTTGAAGATGGCTTTGGAAGCCGTGTTTACGGGTGTTGCGTTCTTTGAGCAGGTCTATGAGCTAGGTGATGATGGGCGTCATCATTTGCGGAAGTTGGCGCCGCGCCCGAATATATCCGTCCGTAAGATTCATGTGGCTTCTGACGGTGGCCTAGAAGGCATCACGCAGCGTGGGGTGAAGGGCGGCAAGGACGCTTTTATCCCCGTGGAGCGTTTGGTGGCGTACCGGCACGGCCGGCGTGATGACACGTGGCAGGGCTCGAGTGTGTTTGCCCCGGCGCGGGATAATTGGCTTGAGCTGATGAAGATGGAGAAGCTCAACTCGTTGGTCATGCAACGTAACGGTATGGGTATTCCGAAGTACCAGGCCTCCGAGCTCACTGACCGTTCTCAGGTTCAAGAGGAGTTGAACCGTGGCCAAGAGCTTGCGGAGTCTTATGCTGCAGGTGAAGTTACTGCGTATTCTCTGCCGCCTGGGGCGAAGATGCCCGTTGAGGGCGTTTCTGGCACGTTGCCGGACATTGAAAAGGCGATGCAGTATCACGCTTCGCAGATTGCTATTGCGTGCAACGCAACCCACCTGAACCTGACCGGCGCGGGTGGGTCCTACGCCCTGGCGAATGTTCAGCTAGGTGAGTTTATTCAAGGGTTGCAGTCCATTTCGGAGTGGATTGCTGATATCGCATCGCAGCACATTGTTGAAGACCTTGTTGCTGTTGCGTTCCCTTACTATGACGGGCCGGTGCCGCTGATTACCTCAACGCGCATTCAGGTCCAGAAGGACCTCACACCGGGCGATGTGTCACAGCTTGCGGCTCAGGGTGTGTTGACGAAGGAGCCGAACCTTGAGCAGTGGGTGCGGTCGACGTTCCGTATCCCTGCGGCCCGGTCGTTGTTTGAGGCGTTGAAAGCAAAGAAGTCACTGAGTGACGCGGAAGAAGAGATGGGCGTCACCCTAACCCCGGAGGGTGAGAAACCTGCGGGGGAGAATAACAGCGGGGAGGTAGTAGATGAATGACCTGTTGATTTACGGCGATATTGGTTGGGAGAACACGGCCAAGCAAGTCCAGGAGAAGCTCAACGAGTTTGATGGCGCCCCTGTGCGAGTTCGCATTAATTCTGGCGGTGGTGATGTCTATGAGGGCATCGCCATCTTGAATACCCTGCGTGCTTATGCCGGTGACATCACTGTGGTGATTGAGTCGTTGGCGGCGTCTGCCGCGTCGTTTATATCTGTTGGTGTTGGTGGTCGCGTTGTAATTCGCCCGAACGCGGAATTAATGATCCACAAGGCGTGGACGCTGTTGTCTGGTAATGCGGACGACATTGACAAGACGCGGGCGGATTTGGCTCGGCAGGATATGAAGCTTGCCTCAATCTACGCCGAGAAGGCTGGCGGTGAGCTTGATGACTGGCTGCAGGCGATGAGTGCGGAGACTTGGTACACCGCCGAGGAAGCTTTAGAGGCTGGCTTGGTAGATGCAATTGAGGATGCGAAGAAGCCGGTTGAGGCAGCAGCTGGTTCAAGTCGGGTGTTTGCCCAGTTTCGGTACTCGTCCCGGGCTGCGGCTCCGCCGCCGCCTGTCACCCGGTCGGAATCGGGGGACGCAACTACTACGCCCAGTGATGGGCAGAAAGGGGATACAGTGAGTATTCTTAATCAGCTTGCCCAGGAGTTGGGCAAGAAGCCGGAGGAAGTGCAGAACGCACTCTCCGGCTTTTTTAATGAGACCGTCAAAATTTCCGGTGACGTTGATGTGACCTACCCGGAGGACGTGAAGATTGTTCCAACGGAGCGCATCACCGTTGACGCGAAGATTGGTGATACTACCGCCGATGATGAGCAGGTTGAGGTAATCCCGGAGGGGACTGAACCGCAGCCGACCCCCGGCGCGGTGGAGTTGGCGAAGTCCGCAGGGCTCACGTTCACCATGGGCGATGTGGCGGATGGTTTCGAGGCCACCGTGGATGAGGGTGGCACGGTAACGGTCACTGCACCTTCCGGAGCTGAGGTTGGCTCGACCGCTGAGTTCACTGTGATGGTGAATGATACAGCGGTGCCACTATCTGTGACGGTGCGTGCACTGTCGGAGGATACTAACGACGGTGAAAGTGCCGGCGAAGATACTCCCGCTACCCCTGCTGGTGGTGAGTCTGCGGCGGACGTGGTCACCGTTCCGCGTGCTGTGTGGGACGAGTACATGGCTGACCGGGCGAAGTATTCCGCGAAGCTCGCAGAAGATAAGCAGCGTGCCCTCGAAGCCAAAGTTGATGGTCATATTCGTGAAGGCCGTTATTCCGCGGGCCACCGTGCGGCAGCTATCGCCGCTTACCAGACTGACCCGGTCGCTGCGGAAAAGATTTGGGGCAGCCTACCGAAGAATGTGGCTGTCCCGGTTCAGGAGATTGGCCATTCCGGTGATGTTGCCGGCATGTCCAAGCTTGAGAAGCTGCGCGCTAAGGCGGCGGCTAACCGTCAGAATAAGAAGGAGAATAAGTAAATGTCGAACCCTACTTTCCGCTCCGGCCCTATCTCGTTTGAGGTTGCGGCCGACACTGAGAAGTTCCGTCTCGTCGCTGTTGATGAGAACGGCAAGATTAAGCACGCCGGTGCATCCGGCGCTGTGTTCGGCGCGGTAACTGAGGCTGGCCGTGTGGAGCCGAAGGAGCCAGGTGCTGCGACTATCGCCGTCCACTACGGGCCTGCTGCGGTGAAGCTCGAGACCGACGGTGACATTAAGGCTGGCGCTGCAGTATTCGCTGCGGCTGACGGCAAGGCGTCCGCATCTGGTTCCGTCCAGGTCGGCGTGGCAGTGCGCGCCACCGAGAACGGCAAGACCCTGACCATCCTCAACCAGCTGCCTGCTGTGGCAGCTGCTGCTGAATCCTAGGAGGAACACTCTAATGAGCACTACTAACTCGTATTTTGATGACCTGAAGGACCTGTCCGTTGAGGACATCCTGACTTCCTCGGAGCTTATCGAGGGCGCCGTCAACGAGCTGCTGGAAGGCGAACAGGCCTATGAGCTGATTTTCGACCCGTTTAACACGGGCGGCAAGCTAACCGTTGGCTATAACCTGGATTCCGCACCTGGTCTGGATGAGGAAGCCCAGACCATTGCGGAGTTTGCGGAGATTCCGGTTGGTGACCCGTCTCGTGGTGAGCGTCGATATACTGACCTGCTGCCTGCTGGTATTGGTGTGCGCGTGTCTTACGCTCAGCGTAATTTCACCTCTGGCGCCGCGGTGCAGCGTGAGCTTCTTGGACGTGCGGCTGAGATTCGCCGCAAGAATGGCCGTGACGCGCTCGCTGCTTTCGCTGCAGTTGACGACCAGGTGGAGGAGCTGCCGGTCGCGGCGAAGTGGAACACTGCGGACGCCAAGGCTATGGATGACCTCTACGCCGCTGATGACCTGCTAGCAGGAGCAGTCGACCATGCAGGGCGACGCTTTGGTTACGCCGGCCGCTATGTTTGGGCAAACCGCCGCACCATCAATGCGCTGAAGCGTAATAAGCAGGTCACTGAACTGTACGTCGGCGATATGGCGCATGCGGACCCGCGTTTCACCCCGATTGGTCGCCAGCCAGTCATTGGCGAGCAGTTCGAGCTCGTTGTAGATGACGGCATGGAAGACGGCGTTGCTTACGTCATGTCGGAGACCCCGACCGGTGGTCTTGGTACTCGCTTTGAGGCGGAGCCGCCGCGATTCTCCGATTGGTATGAGGAGGGTGGCCAGTCTGGTCTGGGCGGTCCTCGTCTTACCTGGCGTTCGGATTATGTGCACTTCCGCTCCCTGGAAGTGCGTGCTCCGAAGGCGCTTGTGAAGATCACTGGCGCTATCTAGAAAGGGGGCAAGGCATGAAGCAGGTTTTGCTTGCCAAGGCTGCCCGGTACCCGTTGAACTCGACGGTGGTGCATCGTTCTGGTGAGGTCATCGAGGTTGAAGACAAAGACTTCGATGCCCTCGTTGAACTGGGGGTGGTAGCTGTCGAGCCGGCGGAGTCGCCCGCCCCAGAGCCTGTCGAAGAATCGGAGGCCCCGCCGGCACCTGAAACAGCTTTGACTGTTTCGGAGTCTGGCTATCCGGCGTTGCCGAAGAAGACCGCTCCTGTTGCGGAGTGGAAAGAGTATGCCCGCCGGAATGGGATTAAGCTCACCGGATTAACCAAGCGCAACGAGATTATGGGCTTTGTTACTAAGACTGTTAATCAGTCGCGCTAGACCTTAAGGAGGGGAGGGCAGATGAATATCTCCGTTGATGATGTTGCTGACGTTTTCCCGCGACCCTTGCTGGATGAAGAACGCTCGCGTGTAGACGCGCTGATTGAGCAGTCTTATGAGCTTATCGAGTTGGAGTTTGCTCGGCGTGGGCGTGATTTCCAGAGTGAGGTTGCTGGTTCTCGGTGGCTGCAGCTTGCAACAAAGCAGGCTGTACGTGCGATGGTGTTTCAGGCTGTCCTCATTGGCGACAATGTGGGTGTTGCATCGGCATCGTCGACTACGGGCCAGGAGTCCGATTCGGTGACGTACTCGCAGGGGCTTCGGTTTCACTGGGGCGGCGTGGGAATTGACGATGCGATTCTAGACCTGTTGGGTCTTGGCGTTGGCGGGTTCCCACGTGGTCGTGGTGGCCGTGTCATTCCGTATGGGCGGCGCACTGCGTTTCGTGGTGCAGAGTTCAGTGAGCGGGGTGCATGTTGAGCGAAGCAGTCATTATTCATGGTGCTGCCGGTGGTGTGGATGATGATGGTTATCCGGTGCCGGGGTTGCCTGACCGTGAGGTTGTGGTGAAGTCGGTGCAGCCGTTGTCGTTGTCTGAGATGTCGGACGAAGACAAGCAGGGCACGAAGGACATTCTGCGTGTGTGGGCGCCGGCCGGAACTGCTGTCTCGGATGGTGATGAGGTCACGGTGCGAGGTGAGCGGTACCAGGTGCGTATTACTGCGTGGGATTGGTCTAAGCATCGTCGTCCTGTGTACAGGCGGCATCGCCCGTCTGTGGTTTTTGATTGCGTGAGGGGTGAGGGCTAGTGGCTAAGGCTGGGAAACCTCGTTTGGACATTCCGGATTCTTGGTACAAGAAGAATCTTGCTGCTCTTGCCCCGCAACTCGCGGCGAAGGCGCAGGCGGTCGCTGGTTCCGTCGAGGGTGATGTTCCGGTGACGGTAACGATGAAGACCGACCGTCAGGGGCGCCCTGTTGCACTGGTGACGTTGGCCCATGCGAAGGGCCTGGCTATGCAGGCAAAGCACGGCACATTGACGCGTGCCGCTGCGTCGCAGGGGCTAGATGTGCACCGCTATATCCCGAGGTGACGCAGTTGGATTACTTCATTCAGCGTAATGCCCCGGAGGTCATTCGCCGCGCTTTGCGTGGCGTGATGGCGAAGCCGATTAGGGTTGCGGCGGCTATCCCGCAGGGCTGGTCGGTTGATGATGGCCCGGTAGTCACGGTGTCGAGTGATGGTTCTCCACGCTCGGGCCGTGCTACGTCGACTGAGAATGTACGCGTGAACGTGTACGGCAAGTTTGAGCCAGAAGTTCGACGTGTAGCTAGTGAGATTAACGCTTGGCTTTTAAACCCCCACTCTGTTGGGGGTTTTCGTATTTCCCCCGGCCCGTTCCTCATTGTGAAAGATGAGGACGTTAAGGGTTGGGTCGCTGCGGTCACGGTCGTGGCTGCTTCAACTAAGAAAGGACTTTCCTAAATGACTACCCCTAACACTGACCAGGGCACCCAGACCCTGGAAACTGACCGCGCTCGGATGATTGATGTCTGGAAGGACGCGGAGGTCTACACCTCTACCGAATCTGACCCGAAGATTGGCCTTGATGGTTCGTTTGACCCGAAGGTCTGGAAGTTCGTAGGCCTTCTCAACGATGGTTCCGCCATCACCCAGGAGCCGGAGGTTGACCGCACTGAAATCAACTCGTTTGGTGGCGTGCTGCAGCTTCTGAATAACAAGTTCAAGAAGGACGTCCGTGGTTTCGACGCGCTCGAAATGAACGACGTGACTTTCCCACTGCTGTGGCCGGGCTCTGACTTCAAGGAGGGCGAGCCTGGTGTTCTTATGGCGCCGGAGAATCCTGCTGAGGTGTTCATCGCGTTTAAGACCACCAACAGCTTCGGTGACATCTACATTGATGTTTCTCGCCGCCGTGCTCTGGTGTACGCAGATTCTGGTAATGAGCGTAACGATGATGGTGCTTCCGTAACTCAGTTTAAGGCTGAGATTCGCAAGGACCAGTACGGCGCACTGTATGACTACCTGCGCCTGCGTGGTGACGATACCCCGGATGAGCTGCCCGAGGTCATTCGTTTCTCCGAGGAGAAGAACGACACTGGCGACGCTGCCGAGGAGGCTCCTTCTCGCGGCGCTGATACTGACGCTGGTGCTGGCGAGGAGGCTGGCGCTACGCAGTAGTGCGATGGGGTAGGGGAGATTTTTGGCAGACCGCCCCTACCCCTAACCCCAAGGTCTGCCCAAGTTTCTTACTAAACAACTCAATGTGAAAGGGTCTGCCATGACTACTCGCAAGAAAAAGAACGACAACATCGACCCAAAGGACGCCACCGGCGCCCAGGCCGAAGCCCTCGAAGAAACCACCACCGACACCCCAGACGAGAACATCGAATACCCAACCTTCACCATCGAGGTGGATGGCGAAGAAATCGAGATTGAAGACCGTTGGACTCGTGAAGCAGCACCGGCCGGCATGATGTTCGTGTTCCACGAGCGTTACGCACAGAAGTACATTCCGAGTGTGCTTGAAGCCATTATTGGTGAAGACCAGGTCTTTAAGCTCATTGACCTTGGCCTGTCTGTTGAGGAATTTCGTCAGGTGTTTGAGGCGTGGGGTGAGCGCCGCCAGGGAAAATAAGGCTGCTGTACCTCATTGCTCAGCATGAGGATTTGGTGGAGGTTGATTTTCAGCGTTTCTACCACCTGGATTACCGCGACTTCTACCGCCCTAGTGGGGGCGCGTCGCGCATGACTCTGCGACGCATGCTGTTGCTTGCGGAGCATTTGCCGCCGGAGTCCCTGTTTCACTCCGTGGTGCAAGACCGTCCACCTGTCAGTGAGATTTCTTCGGTCCTGATGGATATTTGGTCAAGTCTGACTGAGCAAAAGCATCCACGCTGGGAGCAGCTTAAGCGTGAGCGTCGCGCCAAAGAGCGCGAAATTGCAATGCAACGGGCTCGTGAGCGAGCCAGGGAGTTTAACGCCGCAGGATAACCCCTGCGGCTCTTTTTGATGGAGGTTTCCTAATGAGCGCAGCAGGCTATGCAGTTTTGCCAACAACGGTGTCGTTGTCTGGAATTAACAAAGAGCTGCAGTCGCAGCTTTTGGCACCTGCATCGAAGGCGGCGAAGAAGGCCGGCGACTCCATCGAGAAGGGCATCTCCAAGGGCACCGACAATGCAGCGGCGAAGGTCGAGAAGGCGAATTACCGCGTTAAGAAATCCTCGGAAGAGTTGGCTGATGCTGAGGCGAAGCGTAACTCTGAGGTGTTGAAGTCTCAGGCTGCGGCGAAGCAGCTGGAAGCTGCGGAGTCGAAGCTGGCGGACATGAAGAAGTCTGGCAAGGCCAGCTCGGAGCAGTTGGCTAAGGCTGAAGGTGACGTGTTCACCAAGCGCGCCAAGGTTGAGACTGCTGCGCAGAATGTTGAGAAGGCTGAGCGTGGCGTCGAAAAGGCCATGGCGGAATCGAAGCGTGCCTCCGATTCTCTCGCCACGGCGCAGAAAGACCTCGAGAATGCCACGGACGAAGCCACCGGTGCAACCCGGGAGTTTGGCGACGCCGCGGCTGACGCCGACGGCAAGGGCCAGGGCTTTGAGGTCTCTCTGGGCAAGATTGCCGCCGCCGGTGCCGTGGTAGTTGGTGCTGTCGGCGCGGCTGGTAAAGCTGCGTATGACATTGGTGCCCAGTTTGATGACGCGTATGACACGATTCGTGCAGGCACTGGTGCTAGTGGTGCTGCGTTTGAGGAGCTGCAGGATTCGATGCGCAAGGTCGCTGGCGAGTCCATTGGCGTCGGCTCCGACATGGGGGCTATTGGCTCGACGCTTGCGGATCTGAATACACGCCTGGGGTTGACTGGTGAGCCGCTTGAGAAGATGACGGCGCAGTTCATGCAGCTGCAGAACCTCGGCGTGGATGCGGACATCAACGAGGTATCGAAGGCTATGTCTGGCTTTGGTATCGAGGCGAAGGACATGCCGGCCGCGCTGGATGAGCTGTTCCAAGTCTCGCAGGCGACTGGGTTGACGATTACTGAGTTGTCGCAGTCGGCGGTGAAGGCTGGCCCCGTTTTGCGCGGGTTCGGGTTCTCGATGGCTGATTCTGCTGCACTTGTGGGCCAGATGGATAAGGCCGGTCTGGATGCAGATAAGACGCTGCAGTCGATGCAGCGTGCGCTGGCGGAGTTTGCCTCTGAGGGGCGTGACGCGCCGGAAGCGTTGAAAGAAACGATCGGCAGTATCGAGGAACTTATCAATGCGGGTGATGATGCTGCAGCGATTGATATGGCGTCCAATATTTTCGGCACTCGTGGTGCCGCCCAGTTTGTGGATGCGGTGAAGACCGGCACGTTGTCTGTGGATGATTTCATGGATGCGACTGGTGCCACCTCGGACACGATTGGGGGACTGGCGGAGGAGACTGCTGATTTCTCCGAACGGTGGGACCAGTTTAAGAACCAGGCGATGCTGGCGTTGGAGCCTATCGCGACGAAGATTTTTGATTCTTTAGTCCCGGCTTTGGACCGTGCTCAGGGTGCTTTTGAGTTCACTTTGGGCGCGGTGAAAGGGTTTGCCGAGTGGGTGCAGAAGAGTAAGGATTGGCTGCTGCCGTTGGGGACTGGCCTGACTGTTGTGGCCGGTGGGCTGGCTGCGGTTGCTTTCCAGCAGAAGATTATTGCCGCCGGCGGTTTAATTAAGTGGTTCAAGAGCCTGTCCAGTGTCACGAAGTTGATGACCGGCGTGCAGGCGGCGTTCAACATGGTGATGGCTGCGAACCCGATTGCGCTTATCACCATTGCGATTGCTGGCCTGGTGGCTGGTCTAGTGGTGTTCTTCACCAAGACCGAGACGGGCCGCAAGATGTGGGACTCGTTTACCAAGGCACTTGGCGCTGGCTGGGATTGGGTGGTCGAAAAGTTTAAGGCTGGACTGGATTGGGTTCAGTCTACTTTCGGCCCTGTTTTCTCTCAGATTGGTGACATGATTTCTGGCGCGTGGGATGCGACGGTGGAAAAGGTCACTGGCGCTGTCGATAGGGTGAAGGAGATTTTTTCCGGAGCCCTTGATTTCTTGAAGACTGGTGACACGACTGACTATGCCGCTGCTCTGGGTATTAGTGAGGATTCCCCAATCTTCACGGCTCTGACGTTCTTCCGCGACCGCGTTGTGGACCTGAAGAACATCGCCGTGGCTTCTTGGGATTTCATGAAGGCCAAGTGGTCCGAGTTCACCACTGGATTCGGCCAGTTCTATCAGACGTGGATTTCTCCGGTTGTCGGCTTTATCGGTACTGCGTTCGGTGTACTGAAAGACATTGCAGTTGGCGCCTGGCAGGCCATGCAAGATAAGTGGTCGGAGTTCACCCAGGGCTTTGGTGAGTTCTACCAAACCTGGATTGCTCCGATTGTTGACGTGATGATGACGGGCTTCCAAGTTTTGGGCTCTGTCGTGTCTGCGGCTTTTTCGGGAATTTCTACGGCATTTCAGTTCGTAGGTTCGATTATTTCTTCCGTGTGGTCCGGGATTATTCAGCCCATTCTGTCGCTGTTCATGTCGGTCGTGTCTTCGGTCGCCTCGTTTGTCGTGCCGATTTTCACCGCCGTGATTGGCGGCGCGTTCCGCACGATGGGCTCGCTTATCTCCAACGTGTGGAATGGCGTCATTAAGCCTGCATGGGATTTCTTCCGTAACGCGGCTGGCCTGCTGGCGGACGTGCTCACGGGTAATTTCTCGAATATCCGTAATCGTTTCAGCGCGATGGGCCAGGCGATTTCCAACATTGTTCACGGCGTTATCAACTCGGCGATGAACTTTTTCCGGTCCATTTTCGAGAATGCGAAGCAGGTTGCCGCGTCGTTTGGCCAGGCTATTGGTCGAATGGTTGGCACGGTTCGTAACAAGATTGGCGAGATGATGGGCGTGCTCGGCCAGATTCCGGGCAAGGTCCAAGGCGTCTTCGCCTCGGCTGGTACGTGGCTGGTGAATGCCGGTAAGAACATCATTAGTGGCTTGATTAACGGTATTAAGTCGATGTTTGGCCAGGTTGAGAATGCTATTGGTTCGGTCATGCCGGACAAGATTCGCGGCATGCTCGGCTTCATGGACGGCGGTGTCTACATGGCGCAGGGTGGCATCACTCGCGCCTACATTGACGGCGGTATCGACAAGCTAGAGCGGTACGCTAACGGCGGCTCTCGTGAGGACCACCGGGCGCAGATTGCTAAGGGCGGCGAGTGGCGTATCTGGGCGGAGCCGGAAACCGGCGGCGAATCCTATATTCCACTTGCGAAGTCGAAGCGCAAGCGCTCAACCCAGATTCTTGCCAAGACGGCTGATATTTTCGGCCTGACTGTCTTGGATAAGAAGGGCGAGCCGGTTAAGCCGGGCACTTCCTCCCAAGTCGCCCCGGCTAAAGCCCAGTACTTCGCCAACGGTGGAATCACGGCTAAGGAGATTCGTTCCTTCGTCGAAGGAGCACGTGTTAGGGGCTATCAGGCGTCTAGATCACTTGAAGGGGCCCCTTACAAATGGGCTTCGTCAGACTGGGGTGACTGCTCAGCCAGCATGAGTTCAATTTCCGCGTTTGCGGTGGGTCTGAATCCGTTCCCGCGTAAGTTTGCTACTGGCAATGAGGCCGCGTGGCTGTCCTCGCACGGGTTCCATCGCGGTCGCGGTAAGAAGGGCGACCTGCGTATCGGCTTCAAGAACGGCGGGCCGGCTGGTGGACACACTGCTGGTACGCTGCCTGATGGCACGAACGTGGAGATGGGCGGCGCCCGTGGTAACGGTCAGATTGGTGGCCGTGCTGCTGGCGCGTGGGACTCGTATTTCAACGAGTTCTTCTATAAGACCATCAAGCCTCCGAAGCCGCCGAAGATGAACAAGATTCTCGACCAGAATGCCATCCCAGACGGCAGCACCATGACCATTGACGGCGTACCCGTCTCTGTAAGCGCCGAAGACACGACCACTGGTAGCGCTGGCGAGAATACGGTCACGGTTGCGTTGTCCCCGGAGGACGCGGCTAAGGCCACTGCCGCGAAGGGATTGGGAGACCAGTCGATTTTGGACTTCGCGGTGGACGGAATTTTCGACATGCTCGGCATGAAAGATTCCACCATTAAGAAGCTGCTGACCACCAAGGGCAAGGACCTGCTGCCAAGTGGCGAGAGTATCGTCACCACCAAGGAGGTTAAGGAGCAGCCGCGCACCAATGTGGCTGCGAAGAACGCCGAAGCGATTGAGTCCGATGCGGCAACGTCGTTGTCTCCGGCGAAGATGGCTAAGGACCCGCAGCTTGCAGCGCCCAAACCGGAGAAGAAAAAAGGCCCAACGTGGGGCCCTGATTTCTTTGCTGGTGAGATTGCTCGCAAGGCGAAGGACATGAGGCTGGATAAGCTGGCCGCGAAGATTGGCATTGCAACCGCTTTGGTGGAGTCGGGTAACCCGCTGAAGATGTGGGCGAACCGTGCTGTGCCGGAGTCGTTGAAGTACCGTCACGATGCTGTTGGTTCGGATTACGATTCTGTGGGTCTTTTCCAGCAGCGTGATAACGGCGCGTGGGGCACGGTTAAGCAGCGCATGACTCCGTATGATTCGGCCGGCATGTTCTTCGACAAGCTGAAGGGCTTCGACTATCACGCGATGGACCCGGGAGCTGCTGCGCAGAAGGTTCAGGTTTCTGCCTTCCCTGACCGCTATGGGCAGCAGATGGGTAATGCCGAGAAGTTGCTGAACAAGGTTGGTGTATTCGACCAGGGCGGCTGGCTGAAGCCTGGTGGCATTGCCGTGAACCTGTCGAATGAGCCGGAGCCGGTATTTAACGGCGACCAGTGGCGTGACATTAAGCGCGGCGGACTCAAGTCTGATGATGGGATGACGCTTGTGGTCAACCTTGAGGGACAGGAGGTGCTGCGTAAGCGCGTGGACAAGGTCGAAGACGAAGTCACGATTAATACCGAGGAGATTGGCAAGCTGCGGCGCCGTACGAGCGTGGCTGTGGCTGGCACGACTAGGGGAGGTGCGATGTAAATGGTGAATCCTGTGCGGTTTGGGTCTGGATACTCCGGTTTCACTATGCCGGAGGAGCCTGGCTACAAAATCACCTATACTGCGCCGCATCGCCCTGGCGAGACGTTCATCTTGCACTCGATGCTTGATGCGGAAGCGGATGAACAGCGCGTCGTGCTTAAAGAGAGCGGTTTTGGTGGCGGCTTCGGTGAGGTGGATTTTTCCTCGTCGGGGTCGGTCACTCGTTACGGTTCTCGTGTGACAGGGTCGAAGTTTCCGGCGTTTGATGGCGAGTTGGATGTTGTTGTTCGTCCGGGGCCTGATGATTCGGTGATGGAGACGTTGCGGGATTGGCGTAATGCGTGGTCCTATTTTGAGGACGGCAAGCTGAAGGTCGTGGCGCGTGATGGCGGTAACCGTGAGGCGCGTGTGCGGCTGGATGGTTTCGGCGAGGTTGAGCTAGATCCGTCAGGGACACGCCTTATTGAAGATAGTGTTCGGTATAAGTGCCTTGATGGGTACTGGTCTGGGGGTATTAGGACATACACGGGTAACGTCACTGTGACGACTCCCGGCGACCTGCCGCCGAAACTTCGCCTGAAATGGGACGGGCGCTCAACCAGTTTCACCTTGCCGAGTGGTCTGCGTGTCAGTTTGGCACAAGGCCCCGGCACGAGGTGGATTGATTTGGAGCGCGGCATGCAAGGCCAGGTGACCGATGAGGACGGCAACGTCGATACCGGAACGTGGTCGTCGCTGCGCGGCGTGCTCGTGGGGGAGACCCTACAGCCACACACAAAGAATGATTTTCAGTTGGGCGCGGGACTGACCCTAGAGGTTACCCCGCGCTTTCTTAGCCCGTGGAGGTGACACATGGTCAATTGGCAGCAGCATAAAGCCCACCGTGAAGCGGTCATGCAAGCCCACGGGCAGTACGTCGGCCTGTACGACAAGAACTGGGAGCCGGTGCTCGATATTGAGGATTGGGTAGATGCCGAGTGGGGTGGCATTTTCGCGGACGTGGGAAACATGTCCATGACCTTGCCGGGTGAGATTTCGCCGGGTGTGGTCAACCCCGTGGTGGACCACCTACTACGCGATGACCTGCGCAACCTCGATAAGGGCGGCAGCTTAGACGCGCTCATTCACGGTGCGGTGCATGTTGTCGTGGAACGCCCCGGCCTACGTCGCCGCTGCTACCGCATCCTTGAAATCAACCCGCGTGGTGGCGACCCGCAAGGCAACCCCGCCGAAGTGGAGCTCACGGGCGTTGACTCGATGGAGCACCTAAAGCACTTGCCGCTATGGGCGGACCCATCGAACCGCAGCAAAGTGGTTCAGTTGCAGTGGGAAGACCGTCAAAACGGCAGCGCCGAAAAAGTCTCCCGCAAGCTCATCGGCCGCAACCTTATTGGGTATCAGCAGCCGAGTCTTCTAGACAGCATGTTCTCGTGGACGGTAGGCTACACCGACCCCGCCCAGTGGCGCGGCTTCACCCCGTCGATGCACCCGGTGATTTGCTCGCCGGTCATGTCAGGTAACCGCTCCGAATGGTGTGTGGTGTCTGCTCGTTGGGACAACGCCTGGGACTTGCTCAAAGCGACGTGGGCGGCGGCAGGTGTGCAGCCGTTTGCGTGGTTGTGGCTTCCGGGTGACCCGCAGCCTTTCCCGTCTTATACCACGCTCTCGTTGCCGACGACGATTATTGACTTCGCGCCGAGGGCTACGGTGACTGGCGCGGCCGGCATCGTGGGCCAGGCATTCCGCCACCTGAAACGCACGATTAGCAGTGACGATTACATTACGTCCACTACCGAGTTCGCGGACGTGGATGTTCGCAATTCGGATGGTCGGCGCCCGTGGGTGGTCTACACACTCATGGACGCCCCAGACGTGACGCTGCGTAAGTCAACGGATCACCGCTGGCTGGTGGGCGGTAAGTCGCCGGACATAGTGAATAAGGCCGCGAACATTGGAATTAAGACGGCTATTGCTGCGGCGGTGGCTGCGATTCCTGGCATTGGTCCTCCTATCGCGGAGGGTATTAAAGGTGCGGGCGAGCTGGTGGCGGAGATGTCCGCAGACCGCCTGTTTGTCCTCAACGAGTACGTGGATAAGAATCGCCAGTTCCACTATGGCCGGTCTCGTTTCACGGCTATCTCCAAAACTGGTGAAGCGAACACTGTTGAGTCTTTGCAGAAAGCATGGCAGGCGAAGCAGGAGACGGAGGGCGGCATCAGTGCCGAGTTCTCTATTGATTCTCCTGACCCGTACTTGCCGGGGCGTGATTTCGACCTAGGCGACACGATTGGCGTGACCGCCTGGGGTGTCGTGTGGGCCGCGTACGTTTCCGGGTTGACGTGGACTTCTAAGCCCGGCAATGAAGTTGGCTGGCAACTACGTATCGGTGACTATGCCTCGCTGGCGTCGCCGGGCGAGTTGTACCAGGCCAACAAGGAAAACGTGCGCGCTGTGATTGGCCGGCTGGCCGTGACAAAGGGAGGATAAAGATGGATTACCGCTACATCGTGCCGACAGAGGTGCCGGAGACCGAGCACCCGTACGCGGGCCTGTTTCTAGGTGTTGTGCCGGAGGGGCGCGAGTCCGCCGTAGCGCGGCACGTCTTTGATGATTTAGGTGCCCGCTTCCAGGTTGGGGAGCCGGAGACCATGACGCTTGGGTGGGCGGTTGATTTCGACACTGATAGTGACCGTCAACGTGCCACAGTGGGCGAGTCGTTGGACTTCCAGATTCCAGGCGGCGATAGGCGCGGCGTGCGCATCGTGGAGGGGCACCTGCCGCCCGGTATTGAACTTCACCGCCATAACGGCACCCTCACCGGCAAGTTCACGAAGCCCGGCCTGTACGACGCGACCCTGGCGCTTGGCCCAGCGGTGAAACTCGACCCACTCGGCGGCACCGGCACACCGGGCGAGCAGGTCGCATGGATACCCATTAACCAGAAGCGCGCACGTGCCGAGTCCACCACACCGGCACCAAAGACGCTCGATGGGCTTAGCGCTTTGGAGCTTTCCCAGCTTGCTGCCGAAGCCATGCGTCTAGAGCGTCTGAAAGCAATGGAGGAGCTAGACGATGGGCATTAACCCCAACAGTGGCGACGGGGTAGAGCGCAACTACACCATCGACGGGCGCCACAACGCCGAAAACCTGGTCACCGAAGCCGAGCACACCGGCAATGAAGCGGGTAAAGCCTTCGCCCACATCGCCGCACAAGCAGACTCCGCAAACAAAGGAACTTCCAACCTTTCTAAGCGGGTAGCTGCCCTAGAAAAGCAATCCACGCCACCCGACCTCACCGGATACCCACTGCTTTTGTGGTGGGACGGCACCGGGACAAAACCCACCCTTAAACCGGGCTGGGCACTTATCAACATCACCACCGGCAAGGTAGAGAAAGGATAAAACCCGTGGCAATTAACCTCACCGGAAAAATCACTGACGTTACTGGAAACCCACCAGAAGGCGAAGTCGTAGTGTCAGTCAAAGCGCCTGTCTACCGCGCAGGTAGAAATTCGATTATCACTTCATCTCCGCGCCGCGTAGATACGGACGGAACCTTCACCATCACCGTCGAACCAGGGCCAGCTTGGCTATACCTCGAAGGAAGCGGCTGGTCTGATTCTGTCCCTATCTCCGCCGCTGAGGGATTCACCACCATCGTGCAGGCAATGGCAAACGCCGCCGGCATACCCGGCCTCCTAGACTTCATCGCCTTGCTGAAAGATGGACGCGGCGTCATCGACGATTATGCGAAGAAAGCTGTTGATGAGGCGGTAGCGCCGGGGGAAATCCCTTCCGGTACGGACTGGGATACGCTGACCACGCGCCCGACCTATGTGCGCAATCAGGGCACGGATGAGGATAAGAATGACCCTATCCGCTGGGCGGGTGTGCTTTACGTTCATAATCCAGACCCGGCTTCTACGTCTGATAGGTATAAGTCGCAGACGTTTGTTTCTTATGACGAGTTCGGTATTTGGCACCGTGCCCGCTCTGGCGGTGGCGCGTGGCTTCCTTGGCAGCGTTTGGACGCTGATGATTATAAGCCGGTGAATCTTGGCGATGTGAGCCTAGATACGGTGATGGAAACGGGCTTTTATTCCCAGCCTATTGGCAAGAACGCCACAAAGAAGAATAAGTATCCGGTTGTGGGTGAGCGTGTAACTGTTACGGTCAGTCGCGTTAACGAGAACGCAGCTAGTCAGATTCTGCAGACGGTTAGGTCTACTGACAGTGGTCGAGTGTTTATCCGCTCCTACGTTTCCGGCTGGAATGATTGGGTCGAGGTCGCAGGTGGCCCGTTCTATCGAGGACTCATCGGCCCCGATGTAAAATCCATAGATGAGCTAGCGCCAGGAAATTGGGGTGTTGGCGACGGAAACATCTCTACCGCGTTAGGCTTGCCAGAAAACTTTGGTACTTTGCTCGTTCAATACATTTCTTCAGGCAAGACTGCCCTTTTCCAGGCACAAGACAAGCCAGGACAGAAACCAGCCCTATGGCTGGCTTCGAAATCTGGAGACACGTGGTCCACATGGACAAAAGTAGCCGGGGCTGCCGCCGCAGTAGATTCCGCAGCAGACATCACCCGCTTCACCGTCGACACAGACGGGCTAACCCACGAGTTCCAAAGCCCAGACCTGCCGGCTGACACCACCACCCCCAAAATGGACGCCGCTGGTGTTCTCGGCTGGTACGACAAGCTCATGGCCGAAAACCCGGAATACATCACTAAACGCACCTTGGGCACCGCATCTGATGGTGAAACGCCGCTCGTGGCTTACACGTTCAAACGCCCCGAACTGCCCACCAACGGAAAGTACGGCAAGCTCACCGACCAAGAGCGAACCATGCCTACCTGCGTACTATCTAGCGGTACGCACGGGCATGAAGTGCCCGCAGTGTCGAACTTGTACCAGTTTGCAAAGCTCCTGTGCAATGACTGGAAGAAGTATCCCGCGATTGAAGCAATGCGGTGGAACTTCGAGTTCATCTTCATCCCCATGGTCAACCCTTACGGGTTCAACGGCAGGGGAAACCCAGATGTGTGGTCGCGTAAAAACGGCAACAAGGTTGACCTAAACCGGAACTTCCCCGTCGAATGGGAAAAGACCGAACCAGATACGGCAACGTGGTCCGGCGAATCTCCACTGTCCGAACCGGAGTCCAAAGCCGTCTGGAAACTCATGCAGGAAGTCAAAGACCGCGCCATCCTTGGCATCGACATGCACAACTTCTCATCTTCGAAAGCGAGCCCCTGGCGCCAAGTATGGGCCATCTACTCCCACCCGATGATGCTGGAAGTCAACAAGGCGCTAATCCGCCTGTTGTCGCGGCGCTGGAAGCAGCGTTACGACTGGATTACCATCCATGACACTTACTACGGCTACGTCAGTGAATGTACTGGCGGCTCTTTCGGTAGGGCGTATGCGGGCGTGGGTATCCCTGGCTCCACGTTGGAAACCAATAACATCACACTGTTGGACGGTGGTGCCGGTGAGGAGCTTAGCGCCAGGTCAATGACCTTGGGGCTGGATACGATGGTCAATCACATTCGACTAGGCCTTCTAGAAGGTGTGCGGCGTAAATCTCTACCGATGGGTGAGGGATAGACCATGGCGGTAACAGTTGGTGCTCTGTCCGCAGCGCCGGTGGTGTGTACTGGCACAGGGGCTACGGCGGCGTCTGGGTGGTCTGTCTGGCAAATGCGCACTGACCACCCGGCAGCGAAGTTAGATGAACTCGATACTCGTATTTCACTGGCCTACCGGGGCTTATGTTTAGTGACCTACCTGGCGCCGGTGGAGAAAATTACACGCCAGTGGATACTCCACGATGGTGCAGACCGACAGCGTGGAGACCTTACGCTCGCTGGTGGAGCTGTATCCGAAGTTGTGGAATTGAAGTCCAAAAATGACCAACTCCGAGTAGTGGGAGAACAACCAGGGCTCACAGTTCGGATTGAATACCTCACCAAAACCTAACCAACCGCGCCGCCGGGGCGCTTTAATTTTTGCCCAAAAGGAGGGCGTATTTATGGTTACTCACCCGATGAAACAGGGCACTTATCAGGTGTCTAGTGGCTATGGGCCACGCTGGGGCACGTTCCACGCCGGGCTGGACTTCGCTGCGCCTATTGGCACGCCGATTTATGCGGCAGCAGATGGTGTCGTGGTGGAGGGTCGAGAGCGCTACAACGTGGCCGGCTTCGGCAGTTGGATTTGGCTCGACTGCCAGGACAGCGTAGGAAAAGATTTCATCTACGGTCACGTCAAGCACGACGGAATCCTCGTCAAAGCGGGCGACCGTGTACGCGCCGGCCAGCAGATAGGCGTAGTAGGAAACGAGGGGCAATCCACCGGGCCGCATCTCCATTTCGAGGTGTGGGGAGCACCGGGGCGGCTGGGCGGTTCCCACCAAGACCCCGCCCCGTATCTCGCGGGCGCGGCACAACCCGGCGAGTCTACCGCCCGCCCTGTGGGGAAGCAGGGCGGCACCATCTACGGCGTGGACGTGTCCGAGCATCAGGATGGCATGAGCCTCAAGCAGGCAGCACGCGAGGGCATCGACTTCGCCATCATCCGCACCACGGACGGCACGTACCGCGACCGCTGCTACCGCTCACATCTTGAGGATGCGGAGAGCGCGGGAATGCTCACCGCCGCCTACCACTACCTGCGCAACCCGAGCGAGGGCACCAGCGTGGCGCAGCAGGTACAGGCCTCGCTGGAGGTCATGGGCGACATGAAGCGCCCGATGTGGATTGATGTGGAGACTAACGCCGGTTTGCACGTTGGTCATATCCGCACCTGCAAGGCTGAGTTCGAGCGCCGGGGCGTGCGGGTGATTGGCTGCTACTCCTACGTGCCCTATTGGGAGGGGCGTATCAGCCCGAGTGAGCCGGACAGTCACGAGTTCGGTGCGTTCTGGGTCGCAGCCTACGGAGCCAACCCCCGTGGCAAGCCCCATGAAATTTACCCCGGCGACCACCACCGCCAGTGGAACCACCCGCTGGGCAATCAGAAACCCGCCATCTGGCAGTTCGGCAGTAACGCCCTCGTGGCTGGGCATGTGGTGGACATCAACGCTTTCAGGGGCACGCGGGCGGAGCTGGAAGCACTATTCACAGGAAAGCAGGAGCAGGAGCTAAGCATGTCTGATATTCAAAGAATCCTTGAGCATATAGACCGGAAAACCGAGGAGACCAAGCGCTACGTCGATATTCGCATCACCGACCCCATTGGCTCGGATGTGAAGGACATTCGGCAGCAGCTGACAGGCGGGCGCGACAAGATCGTTCGCAAGGACGGCACCGTGGACATTGAGGCGTCCTACCCCGGCTGGAAGCAACTAGGGCTGAACGAGAAGGGTAGGGGAATCACCCCGGTTGATGCCCTTGCTCACATGCTCCAGATGATTGTCCGTATTGAGCGCAAGCTTGATGAGCTTCTAGGAGGTAAGCACTAATGGCACGCCACTACACCAACCCCGCACCAAAGCCCCGCGCCGTCATCGGCACCCCGTGGTGGATACGCCTAGCCGTATACGTCGTGGTCGCCGCCGTGGGCTTGGCTCTCGTCGCCTTCGGCATTGTCAGCCCTGACGAGGTAGACGGCTGGCTCGGCCAAACTGGTGGGCTGGCAGCACTCATCGGTGGCGCTCTCGCGGCAGTGAACACGGGCCGGGAATCTGATGAAGCCCCAGTAGGTGTAGTCATTGAGCAGCCCGCCACACCGGAGCCGGAGGATGTGCCCGCCCTGCCGGTCTACACAGGCCCCACCACAGCAGGGGAGTGAGCCGTGGACTGGGAAAAGTTTAAGCGCCGCGCCGCCCGCTGGCTCGTGTCTGATGCTGCGGGCCTGTTGATTCTGGGCAGTATTTCCATCGCTCGCGGCATGTCTTATACGCCGCTGCTAGTAAACCCAGAGCGCAAGCCCACGCACTTCATGGAAAGCGTGCTTGACCCACCCTCGTGGGCGGTCGTGTGGCTTCTCATGGGGGCGCTGTGCGTGTGCGCTGCTAAGTGGCACAAGCTGGTTCCCGCCGCCGTCGGCGCCGTCGTGGGTCTACATTCCATGTGGGCGTTGAGTTTCATCTTCGCCACGATTCTCGGCGACCTGCCCCGCGCTTGGGTATCCTCCCTCGGCTATATCGGCATCGCAACCATGACCCTCTACGCATACGGACGCGGGCAGACCAGTGAGTTGAAAATCGTAGACGGGAGGTGACGATGATGCCCGTAGACGGGCCATTGGCTACCATCATCGTCGCCATCATCGGCGTTGCTGGCACCGTGATTGGTAGCGTGCTGACCGAGAAGAACCAGAAGAAAAAGGCCGAGCTGGAAACCCGAGGCCCCGAGTGGGAATCATTTACGAAAAGTATTCGTGAGTGGACGAATGAGCAGCTGGAAGCCCGCGACAAGTCCATTGCGGAGATGCGGGTGGAGATTGCCGAGCTGCGCGACAAACTGGAGGTGTGGAAAAGCCGGTATTTTATCGCCGTGAATCATATTCGCCAGTGGCGACTCCGTCACCCGGAGAGCGTGGCTGAAATGCCGATTCCGAACGAACTGGAAAACGACTTCTAGACCTCGACCCCTGCCCCTTGCGGGGTGGGGGTCTTTTTCTGCGTTTTAGGGGTTTAGACTATCTCGTAGTCGAAGTCCGCCAAGGTGTAGGCCATGCAGATATGCCCCATGAGGGCGTTGTGTTCAGCGGGGGATATTTTATCCTTGGCGAACTCCCCTGGGAAAGTGACTGGTTTTCCTTGCTGCTCGTATTTTTCTGCGATTTGCAGCGCCTGGTCGATGTAGTCCGCAAACTGCACCCACTTGTCTTGTAGCCATACACCGGCATCGAGTGGGGGCTGGTGGGTGGTTTCCCACCGTTGGGCGGTGCGGAGGTTTACGTCGCAGGCGTTGGCTACCTCTTGGGAGGTGAGCCCCATGCTGGTGCGGAGAATACGGAACTCGTTTGGGGTCATGCGGCTTGTGTCCTTACTTCGGTGATGGTGCCGAGGGTGAAGTGCTGGCGGCCTACAACGCGGTCGATGGTGCCCCACTGGCCTGGCACATTGGTGCGCCGGAACGTCACATCAGCGGGAAACTGCTCTTTGAGGATGGCGTACATGTGGGGGCCGGTGTAGGTGCCCAGGGTGGTGATGATGGTCTGCATTTCGGACTTTCTTTCCGGTTGTGCGGCCTCTTCCAGGGGTGGTTCCCCTTGCCGTCTAAACTAAGTATATGCCATAAAATACGACATTGCAAGTGGATCAAAAACGGCCATGCAATTCCACGACATACGGGGCAGGAAACCACCGGAAACCACCGGAAACCACGGCATAGCCGAAAACGCAGAAACCCCCTCCTACCAGCATATTCGACGGTAAGAGGGGGTAAATTATCTGCTCCTCCAACTGGGCTCGAACCAGTGACCCTTCGATTAACAGTCGAATGCTCTGCCAACTGAGCTATGGAGGATTATGCGTATGCTGCTAAGCAAGTGGCCTTGCTCTGTGCAACGAGATATAACTATATAGGGAGCTAGGAGAGCAAGCAAATTGGCTGCTCAGCGGGGATAATTGCGTCTAGAGTGGTGGTCTCTGTGACTTCATCGAGAATGGTGCTAAGAGTGGTAATGTTTAATTTACGTGTTTAAGGGTTCGGCCCGTTTGCCAATGTAGATGCGGTAGGAAGGTTGCAGTTGCGCATTTTGGTAGTTAGCCAATATTGGACTCCTGAAGCGAGCGTGCCGCAGAGAAGGTGGTCATGGCTTAGCCGAATGCTGGTCGAGGCCGGACATGAGGTGCTCGTAATTGCGCCGCCGCCAAATTTTAGTCGAAACGTGACGTTTCGGACCTGGCGACGTCAAAGGCTGTTTAAGCCGGCGGAACATATTGAGTTTGGGGAAAGCGGCGAAAAGATACTTCGTTCAGGATTTGTCCCAGCGGGGCGGTCGCTAACTCTGAGGATTTTGAATCAGGCTACGGTTGCGTTGGGCATGGTTTGGGCTGCTGTGTCTAGGAAGCAGCTGTTACGTGAATTTGACCCCGAAATTGTCATCGGTACAGTTCCAGCTCTGCCTACGGCTGTTGTTACACGAATGATCGCTAGTTTTTTGGGGAAGCCCTACATTATTGATCTGAGGGACGCTTGGCCCGATCTCCTAAGGGACTGGGAGCGGTGGAATGAAGACGTCGGAGAACCATCGCTTCGGGAAAAATTCCTAAGTAAGGGGCCTGCGCAAGTCCTAATTCTGCTGGTCGAAATAGTTGTTAATTTCTGCCTGGAAAAAGCTGATGGTTTGATTTTAACTTCGTCTCTTTTGGCGTCGGAGTTACAAGAAGGAAGGAAAAAACTAGGGTATCCGGAAATTCCAATTGGCGTTATTCGAAATGTATTTCCAGGTCCTGTAGAGATTGAAAAGGAAAACGCGAATAAACAGGCACCTCTCAAGGTGGTTTACGCCGGAACGATTGGTAGGGCACAGCAGCTATCGAATGCGCTCTACGCGATGAATATTGCCAGACAGAGGGGAGTAGATATTAGCCTAAAGCTATTGGGGGACGGAGCAGCGAAGGCGGCATTAGAAAAGCTTGCGGATGAGTTGGGCGTTGATGCAACGTTTGAGGGTAAAGCAGGTCCTGAAAGGTTGCGGGAGTGCTATCAGTGGGCGGATACTGCCTTGGTGCACTTGGCCGAGTGGGAGCCCTTAAAAAGGGCTGTACCTTCTAAGACATATGAGTTGATGGAAGCAGGAATGCACATTACTGCTGTTGTACAGGGGGAGACGGCTGATATTATTCTCGAAAATTGTGCTGGAATTGTTGTGGAGCCTGGTCGGCCTGATTCGTTGGCAAGTGCATGGGAGTCTCTAACGCGAGAGCCGAACTTGTTGATTGTGGGAAATGAACCGAAGGAATGGGTCCGTAAAGAGCGAAAAGAAAATGTACCCGCAGAGCTCTTTGCCACACTGTTTGGCGTGAAAGAAGGAAGTTCTAATGATAAAACCTCTTAAGGTTGTAGAGGATTTAAAAAAAGTCAACTTTCTTCTGGGATTCGTCGCACATGAAATCCTAATTCACTTCGATGAGTTCGTTGAAAAGGCGTTTTTGCGTTTTGGGCGAGCTGGCGAGTATTGGCGCCTGCTCTCTTGGAGGTACTCGAAAAGGCGGAGTACCTTTTACGAAGAGGGAAATTTTACCGAAGGGTTAGAAAGTCTTTCGAAGAAGAATCGTTTCTTGAATTACTTCCAGATTGAAAGATTGAAAGAGGCTCGAGAGCGTCTCAATTTTCCGATTTACCCTTCTAAGGATTTTTCTAAAATTGCAAGAAGTGCACCTACGCTATATTTTGTAACCAATTCCTTCCCACATACCACTTCGGGCTATGCAGTTAGAACAGAAAATGTTGCATTTCTGCTACGCCGAAATGGAATTCCTGTAAGAGTGTGCACGAGGGCTGGATATCCCTTGGTAGTTGGGCGGTGGGAGAGAGAAACCCGCTTAAATCAGCGAAAGCAAGGCCTTGTCCGGCTTATGCCGTGGAGATATTGCTGGAACGTTAGGTCGCGACGTCGACAAGCTGTAAAGTTGCTCGAAAGGGAAGCTAGAAATTGTAGCGCACAGCTAATAATTACTACGACAAGTTTCGAGAAGGCTTCCGTTGTCTCTGAGGTTGCTCGCAACTTGAATATCCCGTGGGTATACGAAGTGCGAGGTGAACCGGAGGCTACTTGGTTAGCAGCACCATTTAAGAACCGTAGTAAGACTTCCGAATTCTATGCCCGTTCTAGGGAGAAGGAAAATGAAGCTGTCGCAAAGTCGGGAGCTCAAATCTTCCTGAGTAGGGTCTCACAATTGTCATTCGCTGAAAGGGGAGTCTCCCTTTCGAGACCCATAGTTTTGCCAAATGCTTTCGGAGTAGACGAGAGTCCAAATGAAGAAACGCCTCAACTCAACAATTCTTCGTTGCTCAACACTGCAGACGAAATTGTCGTTGGAAGTGTCTCGTCGCTGGTCGGATATGAAGGCTTTGACATATTAATCGACGCCCTAGCTCTTACCGATGAACGATTCAAAGTGCTCTTAGTTGGAGGAGGCGGGGAAAAGACCTCTCTTGAAAAGCGGGTTGCTGACCTAGGACTTCAAGACCGCGTTCGGTTTGCGGGACCACAGCCGCACGCTGAAATCGGAGAATGGTATAAGAAGCTGGATATCTTTGTGCTACCGCGGAGAGATCACGCTGTTACTAGAACAGTAACTCCAATCAAACACTTCGAAGCGATGGCGCGTGGCATACCGGTAGTCGCGTCCGACCTTCCTGCACTCAGAGAGGCAACTGGGGGCTTAGCTAGCTACTTTCCAGCCGGCGATGCCAACCAGCTAAGTAGATGTCTTAACGAAGTGGCTCGAGGAAAGCATCAAGCAAGGAGTGCCCTTTTATGGGTTAAGCAAAGAACATGGACTAATGTAGGTGGAGCTTTAATTAGCGACGTATGGACTGAATGAAAGGTGGCATGTTGGGTACTCAATTGTCTGGAGACTGTGAACGGCCGGACCTTTGCGTCATTGGGCTAGGGTACATCGGCCTGCCAACAGCCTTAGTCTTTTCGGAACTATTGCCAAACGTAGTGGGCGTGGACAATGATCGGTCAAAGATCGAAGCGTTAGCGCAAGCTGAAAGTACCATTCCGGAACATGGGATTCAGGACAGATTGCGGGACGCGGTATCTTCTGGGCGGCTCCGTTTTTCACTACGACCAGTTGCGGCTCGAACTTATATTATCGCAGTTCCCACTCCCATGAACGAAGACAAGAAAGTCGATATGTCGATGGTTGAGGAAGCCGTAGATTCGATTTCGAATTTGCTGGTCGGTGATGAACTCATTGTAATCGAGTCGACCTCTCCTCCTGGCTCAACAGAAGGATTACGCAAACGGCTTGTGCACGAGAGACCGGACTTGACTTTCGAGGAGGAACTTCAAGATTCGGTACATGTTGTCTACTGTCCCGAACGAGTATTGCCAGGAGCGATATTTGAAGAGCTGCGGTCAAACAGTCGCATCGTGGGAGGCGATAGTTCTGCGGCGATTCAACGTGCCAAAGAACTTTATGCCGGAATCTGTAGTGGTGAAATATCGACAACTGATAGTAAAACGGCCGAGCTAGCGAAGTTGACTGAGAATGCCTTCCGGGACGTCAATATAGCCTTCGCTAATGAAGTATCGATGGTTGCAGATGAAATTGGCGCTGACGGGCTGGAAGTCATTGAGCTGGCGAATCGCCACCCCAGAGTGGACATACTCGACCCAGGCCCCGGAGTCGGCGGTCATTGTATTGCGGTTGACCCGTGGTTTATCGTGGGGGCCGCACCCAATCGAAGCCGTATTATCCAGACTGCTCGGGATGTGAACGACTTCAAGGCACAGTGGGTGGTCGAAAAGGTCGCTGAACAAATCGAGGACGGCCGGTGCCGTGAAGTTAACGTTTTAGGTTTGTCTTTTAAAGCGAATGTTGATGATCTTAGGCTATCGCCTAGCATCGATATTGTTAGCAGGTTGGCAAGAAAGTATCCGCAAATACGAATTCATACCTTTGACCCTTACGTAGCCGAGAAGCCCAAGGAGCTAGAGGGCTTTTCAAACGTCAACTTCTGTCTTCACCGGGACAATCTCGCTCCGGAGACGATGACGGTCTTGCTCGTTGCGCATAGTGTCTATTTGGACTGGATCCGAAAGGAATTCCTTGGTAAGAGTTTGCTCGACTTTACCGGAAAAGTGATAGCCCACAGGGCTCACGGGGAACGCAGAGTTGGAGACTGATTTGTGATGGGTAGTCGAAACATGATCTTGGTCGACGACGGAAAACTGCAACGTCTCCGAGCGCGGCCGTCCTTAGCAGACTATACGCGTCAGTTGTGGGGCAGGAAGAACTTCATCCTAGCTGAGGCTCGAGGCCGTGCTCTGAGGGGTGGAAGTGATACTTTTTTGGGAAAAGCGTGGATAGTTCTCGACCCACTCTTGCAGGTGCTGCTATATGGGTTGGTCTTCGGACTTGTTTTGAAGACTAATCGCGGTATTGACAACTTTCTAGGATTTCTGACAATCGGAGTTGTGTTTTACCGTCTTTCAACTAGGGGATTCGCGACCGGAACAGGGTTGGTGCAAGGTGCTAGAGCGTTGATTACTTCATTTAATTTTCCCCGAGCAGCGGTTGTGTTTTCGAATGGCTGGAAGACACTGCTGGACTCTATCGCGCCCGCCTTGGTTGCCGTAGTGGTTGCAAGCTTATTTCAGATTGGCAGCGGTATTCATTGGCAGGCAATATTCGTCGTGCCATTGTTTATTCTCATGCAATTTTTTAACTTGGGAATTACATTCTTTGTTGCCAGAATTACTGCGTTTATTCCTGACATGCGTACTCCGATATCGCTCATAACTAGAGCTCTATTTTTCGTTTCAGGAATATTTTTTACAATCGATCGATATGCTGGCCATCGCGTTGTGATGGAGATAATGTATCTCAACCCCATATATCAATTCCTTTTTGCGGTGAGGTGTTTCGTTCTTGATGGGGAATCGCCGGGACTTTTCACCCTTGTCTACCTGAGCGCCTGGTCTTTCGGGGTGGCGATATTAGGGTACGTCTATTTTTGGTCCGCTGATGAGAGGTATGCAAATGTCCAATAGCGCAACGGTGGTCGTTCGGAACCTCACTAAAACCTACAAGTTAACTAAAGCAGGTTCGGCTCGGGGATTGTTTAATCGTGGCGGATGGACGACAGTTGAAGCGTTAAAATCAATTTCTTTTGTCGCTCACGAGGGCGATGCGATCGGAGTCTTGGGGAAGAATGGTTCCGGAAAATCAACGCTAATGAATATTATCTCTGGGGGTATCGCACCTACATCTGGAGATGTCTTGGTTAGCGCAGCGCCGACCCTTCTGAGCGTTTCTGGTGCGCTACAAAGTCATTTGAGCGGTACTCAGAATGCAAAGCTGGGTCTTCTTGCAAAAGGAATGGGTACCGGTGAGGCGGAGGCGCTGACAAAGGAAGTGATCGCGTGGGCGGACTTGGTAGAGGCCGCAGATCGACCCTTGAAAACATACTCTTCAGGTATGAAAGCGCGGTTGAAGTTCGCCCTTGCAACTGCTGCGCCTTCCGAAGTGCTATTGATTGATGAAGCCCTTGCGACAGGAGATTCCGCATTCGCTGCGAAAGCGAAAAAGCGGATGGATGAGTTTCTGGACGGAACGGGAACAATGTTGTTAGTCTCACATTCTGCATCGAGCATTCGTAAGCATTGCAGCCGTGCTATCTGGATTAATGATGGTGAAGTCGTTTCTGATGGGTCGGTACGAGAAATATCGAAGCCCTATGAGCGTTGGAACAAAGCTCGCGCTGAAGAGGATTTGGATACTGCGGCCCGAATCATCGAGGAAGTTAAAGTGGACTATCAGAGGCCGAGCATATTGTTTGATAGTGAAGCAAGAAGATTTTTCAACACGCAATATCCGCAATAGATTGCCGGTGAGCCGAGAATCTATTTCGAAAGTAGGGATCATCGGGACTGGGTGCATTTGACGAGAAGCAAGCTGAAGACAAGAGGGGTTTCTTGGGCTCTATTGTGAAATGCCCAAAGTCAATGGATTGTTGAGCTGGCGCTAGTGGAAATGTGACAGGCCCTGCTGATGAAATCGCGGCGGCTGAGGAATTACGAGTCGTCCGTTGGGGCTTAAATTCCCTTCAGGATGATAGGCGAAGTCAGCCTCTAATCTTGAGGCAGTTGGGCTTCACAGAACTTGCTAGCACGCAGAGATGCATTAGATTGTCGGGCGTAAGTTTCGGAAGTGATGTAGGTACTGTTGAGCTATTCTGAGATACTTCCGACCGGGGAAAATTGTATTGCTAGTTGAAGGTTGGTCAGCTACCGGTCCTATATCCTGCATAGGAACCGGTTTCATCAGCTTTGGTTCGAAGCTGCTTGTACCTTTGAAGAATTGACTCATTAGCCCTAGTGGTGAAGGTGCGAGCGCGGTAGGGTAATCTAAGAAGGAATTGTTGACGACTTGATTTCTTAATCGGGCTTTGCTCATAGGAGAAAAAATTGACTAAGACTGTAACCGTTGTTGGCCAGGGGTATGTGGGGCTTCCACTCGCTCAGGAAGCATCCCTTTCAGGATGGAAAGTATTTGGCCTCGACGTCTCCGAAGCGACCGTGGCTAAACTGAATAGTGGTGAGTCCCACGTCGACGACCTGTCTAACGGTGATATTGAAGAAATGTTGGACAAGGGGTACGAAGCAACGACCGATGCTGGGGTGGTTGGACAGTCTGATGTCGTTGTGATCTGCGTACCAACGCCTCTTGGCGAGGCAGGTGCTCCTGATTTGGCGTATGTCGAGTCTGCGTCTGCGACGGTGGGCGAGAACATCAAGTCGGGGGCCCTAGTTGTTCTGGAGTCAACTACATACCCAGGTACTACAGAGGATATCTGTGTTCCGATTCTGGAGGCTAAGTCGGGGCTTAAGGCAGGGCGCGACTTCTACGTTTCGTTCAGCCCTGAGCGTGTTAACCCTGGTTCCGAAAAATTCGGTATTAAGAACACTCCTAAGCTGGTGGGCGGAATTAACGCCACGGCGGCGGAGAAGACCGTCGAATTCTATGAGTCCTTTGTTGACGAAGTGGTTCCCCTTAGCGGTGTGAAGGAAGCGGAAACCGCAAAACTCTTGGAAAACACGTTCCGTCACGTAAACATTGCGTTGGTTAACGAAATGGCTCGTGTTTGTCATGAACTTCAAATTGATATTTGGGAAGTAATTCGAGGTGCTGCTACCAAGCCTTTCGGCTTCATGAAGTTTACTCCCGGCGCTGGTGTCGGCGGTCACTGTATCCCGATTGACCCGAACTACTTGTCCTACGAGGTTCGTCGTCGTTTGGGGTACCCATTGCGGTTCGTTGAGCTTGCTCAAGAGATTAATAATTCCATGCCGAGTTATGTCGTTGAGCGAATCGCCGAGAAGCTGAACGATCAAAAGAAAGCTGTTAATGGCTCGACAGTTTTGCTGCTCGGAGTTACCTACAAGCCAAATATTGCAGACCAGCGGGAATCGCCAGCTATTCCAGTTGCTCGAGAGCTACTTAAGCGGCGAGCCAATGTACGGTTCCACGATCCGTTCGTTCCAGTCTGGAACATTGGAAGCGGCGAAAGCCTTACTTCTGAACAGGACCTGCAAGAGGCGGTTTCAGATGCTGACATCGTGGTACTGCTGCAGGCTCATTCTCCCTATGATGCGTCTGCTCTTCAAAAGGGTTCTAGCTTGTTCTTGGATACTTGCGGAATCATCGACGAACCGTCAGATCGTCTATAGTTTGAGAATTGCCACCCGGCTTTTGCACATAGCGAAGGCCGGGTGGCTTTTATGAGGCAGTGACGATAGAATGCGACAATCTTTCGGTTATTATTCAGCGCGCTTAAAAAAGGCGTTGCGGATGGTAAGAAATATTTCAGGCGTTATGGAAGCGCCATCAAGCGCAAACTTTGACGTGCTAAAGGGAAGGATCTCTGAAGCTTTCCCGCAGCAGAATAGTCGTCAGCGTATGCTCTTGGTGACCAGTAACGGTGCGGGATTAGGGCATCTAACGCGATTAAATGCTGTGGCCCATCATCTTGATGCCGACGTACTTATCTATACAATGTCTTCTGCGTATAAGACAATTGGTCGAGATCCCCGGGAAATCCTATATTTTCCGTCCTACGGTGACTTGGGTATGTCGGGAACAATTTGGAACCGCTTCATGCAGGCACATTTAGAAGCGACAATCGAGAGCTTTGAGCCGGACCTAGTGGTATTTGATGGAACTTACGTATATCGCGGCGTAACTGCGGCTTGCCGTAAAGCTGGAGTGAAGTTAACTTGGCTTCAACGTGGTGCTTGGAAGCCGGATGTCGATGCCCGAAGTAAACAACGTCATAATGCACGACCGTATTGCGACTATGTAGTTGTGCCCAAAGATTACGGCTTTCAAGAAGAGGTTGATTGCGGTCCTCATATCGAAGTTAAGTACGTTAACCCAATCGTACTTGGCGATTCCTCCGACCAGTTTTCTGCAGAAGAAGCTAGGGCTATTCTCGATATTCCTGAAGGGAAGAAGGCAGTGCTGGTCCAGCTCGGCGCCGGCCGAATAAACTCGATCGATAGTGCACTCGAAGTAGCCTTATCCGCAGTTCAATCACTTGGTAGTGATTGGGTGCCCGTAGTGGTAAAAAACCCCTTGTCCGAAAGAGCATCGTTGCGGAATGCCCACTCGATTTCTTACTACCCGCTGTCACGCGTATATCGAGCCTTCGAATTCGGAGTCTTTGCTGCGGGATATAACTCGGTTCAGGAATCTGTCGAGTTCCAACTTCCAGGAGTCTTTCTGCCAAATGAACTGACGAAGACAGATGATCAAGTCGCGCGAGCTCGCGGGTTGTCTGAAGCTGGGCTAGGTGTATTCGCGCTCGATACGGACGAGCTTAGAGAGAAGATTTCTCTCTTATCGGATCGTAACGTGAGAACTCGAATTCAAACTCGAATGGCCGATGTAAACGAAGGGAAGGGTGCTCAGCAAGCGGCGCTTCTATTTGCGTCCTTAGCTTCTAAACAACCGGCCGAGCACGACTAACTGGAAAGAGAAGAAATGAACAAGTCGAGAGCAGTGGCGGTAGTCGGAATATTGCTTGCTGTGGTAGGCATTTTGCTAACCTTTTGGCGCCTCGAGTCGGGACTAGTCGCCATCCTGCTGGTTTTAATGGCAGTTGTATTACTATCGGCCGTCACTCACCGGTACCTTGTTAGATCGGTCGGGCGTATTAGTAGAGCGATCCTTGAAGTTCGCAATACTACGCGAGAACTCAGAGACAGACCATCCGAAGGCACTCAAATGCAAGCCGGCGGCACCGAGTTTGGTTCACGTAAATCTGTAGTCAAGGATTCCAAACGCTCATCTGATGCTCGACGAAAGGAGTCGGGACGGAGCAACCAGCGGTCGAACCGCGATATACTTTCTAGTGATAGTTCGACGAAACGGCCATTTCTAAGCCGTGTCCCTGCAAACAGCGTTGAGTATGCCGGAGCCGTACATTCAAATTCGATCGGTCAGTTGGAAAAATTCGCACTCCGTAACCGGAGTGTTTTGGTGAGAGATAGCTTAGCTTTTCAGGCGTCTGGTTTATCGGGTGGAATCAACTCGCTAATGTCGAAGCTAAGAAGTTGTGAAGCAGGTGACGAAGGTGCTCTTCGAGACGTAGAAGCATGGGATTGGGATAGCGTCGCCGCCTTGGCGCGTGTAATCTCAAACCAACGGTTTGACAATGGCGACTTGCTAACCGCTGAATACATCTACAAAGCTTTTTTCGCGCTGGGACAAGATTCGATATTAAAAGCGCGAGATTTAATTCTTTTTTCTGAGGTATTGGAGCTTTTAGGAAAGTTCGACGAAGCTGTAGCTCTTTGCCGTTCGAAATCTAAGATAATGCAAGCTCCACTGCAGCTGGATTTTACAATCGCCAATCAGTTGATGGCAGAAGAAACTTCTTGCCGAGCTTGGCTCTCTCATGTTTCTGCTATATATAAGCGGAGTGGGTTTGCAGGAATCCGATTGCGAAACCCAAAGTTGGGGTTGAGCATCGACAACTTGACGTCTGGTTTGGTTCCTCCACGGACCGTGGAAGGTCCAAAGATCACGGTGATAGTTCCAACTTTCGAAGGTGCTTCAAGAATTGAAACGACCTTAGAGTCTCTGGTCAATCAAACTTGGAAGAATCTCGAAATCATCGTTGTTGATGACGGTTCTAGTCGCGAAAATGTAGTCGATCTACGAAAAATTTGCGGACGATATGAGGATGTAATTCTTCTAGAGCAGGGTGAAAATCTTGGTGCATATCCTGCTCGTAATCTCGGACTAGCGCACTCAACCGGTCATTTTGTGACCGTACATGATGACGATGATTGGTCTCACCCTCAGAAGCTTGCAACCCAAGCGAAATATTTGATGAATAATCCCAAGGTGAAGGCCTGTGTATCCCGCCATATCCGAGTAACCGAGGGGTTGAAGTTTACGAGGATCAATTCCAACCCAAAATACATCCAGGCCAATTACTCTTCTCTGATGCTTGAGCGGAAGTTGATCGATAAGCTCGGCGCCTGGCATGAGATCAATCGAGGCGCGGACGAAGAGTTCAAGAAGCGCCTCGAACGTTTCGGAAATACGAAGGTGGCGATTGTTTGTCCTCTGCCATTGTCGTTTACAAGGACGCATGATCAGTCGCTGACGTCAGGCGAAATTAATCGGGGCTACCAAGATCCCTCTCGATTGTTCTACCATGCTTCCTTTTCTCGCATTCACAAGTCGCTTGATTGGCCGGCAATAGAAGAGATTGAAGCGATGCCGACGCCAGCAAACATGCGTCCAGGCATGAGAGGAAAGACCATTGGGCATTTTGACGTGGCTATTGCTGCAGACTTTTCAATGGATGAATTCCAGCAGCACAAGGTAATGCGCGACGCGCGCATCGCCGCGGAAAGAGGATTGAGAGTCGGACTCGTAAATCTATTTTCGCCCCATCAAGCTGCTACTGGAATTCCTTCAGAAGAAACGCTTGAGTTGGCAGAGCATACCAACGTTGAGATTTTGGCTTTGAAAGACGTCGCAACGGTGGCAAACCTCATTGTTCCAGACCCCTCGGTGCTGCAGTACTGCGAAAACTTGACTTCGAAGCTGGACGTTAAGAGGCTGTTGATTCTCTGGCAAGATTCGGAAGCAGGTGATGCTAGAAGGCTGTACGATGAGTCTACGGTCGTTCGCAACTCTCTGCGCCTATTCCCCAACGCCGAGGTTAAGCATTTCAATTCTGGTAAGAACAGGGTCTGGCGCAGCGCGCTTGGCGTGACGGAAGGTGTTCCAACATCCTCTGAATGGCGCGAGGTACCAGTTATCGGGCGATATTCAAACGCTTCGCAATCGATGTGGCCGTCACTGCTTAAGGATATTCAATCGGTTTACTGCAATGACGCTGTTACAGAAGTTTCCTTATACGGGGCGGCGCCAGTGCTTTCCGAAAAGGCTACTAGGTTACTTAGCGAATGCCGATACGTTAGTCCTGAGAGATTTAGCTTTTCGCATTTCTTAAATTCAATTGACTTTTGGGTTCCGTTCGGTGAGAAGCAGGGGCTTTCCCTAGTCGACGGCGTACTCGAGGCTCAGGCATCGGGAAAGGTTGTGATTCTCCCTTATCGGTATAGGGCGTATTTCGGAAACTCAGCCATTTATGCCTCCCCAAAGGGGGTCAGCGGAGTAATCGAAAGGCTATGGGAAGACAAATTCCTATATGACGAGCAGGCGGCCAGAGGATTGGCGTTTGTGAAAGGTATGTGGAGTCCAGAGGAGCTTGTTCGGGAGCTAGGCGATGAGTGAAGCCCTAATTGTGCGAACCACCGGTGCTATGAGGAGGTCATAAAGTGAATACGTGGCAGAATAGCTTTTCTGATTACCTATCGATCCGGAATAGATTTGATTTGAAGAAGCGAGACTTGCTTGCGGACTACGCAGACATATCGCGTCGGCGACCGAACGCAGCCTTTGCTACTGCCATACGGAATAGATCGTTAGAGTTCCTCGACGTATTGTCGATGGAAGCCACTGACAATCAGTTGTTGTGGAATGACTTAAGGTCTATTGTTGTGTACGCCTACTCGTCAGCGGGGATTAACGGTGTTAAAGAAAGGCTCTTCGGGAAAGCGAACGGTAGCTCGTATTCTCCGAAGCCAATCGAGGATGCTGCTAGGCTTCTTTTGCTAGCTAGCACCGATGAACGGGATGCAAGGATCGGCGCCTGGCTTTTGTCTGCTGTAAATGGGGTTAGGCCCGCGGACAAGAAGAATCGAAAAGCAAGGCTTCTTGAAGTGCAGTACGCGCTGCTGAACGGGAAAGCGAAGCACGCAGCCGATCTCCTGGCTAAGTGGAAAGACATTCGTAATCTCGAGTACTCATACTTGGAGGCTGAGCTTAACTCACCATTTCGGGAAGACTCCAGTAGTGGTGTATCTGACGGTTTAGTCGATAAGTGGTTGGCATCGTTCAATAAGGTATTTCTCGAGAACGATCTTTGGCCAGTTTCACTTTTGCCAAATGCCGATGTACCGCCATTCGACGCACTAACCGTCAGCCGAAACAAAATGGGCGATGACCATCCGGAGAGCGTTGATGTTCCCCCAATGGTCTCTGTGATTATGACTGCCTATAAGCCTGAATATCGGCAAATTCTGACTTCAGTTCGATCAATCTTATCGCAAACGCTTAGTGCAATTGAACTGATCATTGTCGATGATGCTTCCGGTGATGAGTATCGACAGACCTTTGAGAAGCTTCAATCCCTTGACTCCAGAATTCAAGTAATTCACTTGGAAGCAAACGCAGGAACATATGCTGCACGAAACGTTGGCCTTTCAGCAGCGAAGGGAGAGTTCTATACAGGGCAAGACGACGATGATTGGTCTCACCCACAACGGCTAGAAACGCAAGTTGAATTCTTGAGGGGAAATCCGTCTGTTGTTGGGTGTCGAGTTGATGCTGTTCTCTGTAACGAAAAGTTGAGCAGATTACGCCTCGGATATAAGTCCATAAACAGCAATGCGTCTTCATTAATGGTTCGAACTGAGCAGCTACGCAAGGTCGGAGGCTTTCTGGAGACCAGGAAGGCCGCCGATACGGAGCTTGCAAAGCGCATTGAAAAGCGCTTTGAACAAAAGGTTGAGACAATTCATCAACCGCTGACAGTCGTCAGAATTCTTTCGGATAGCCTTTCTCGCAGTGAGTTTGCGGCGGGCTGGAGCCACCCCGCTCGAAACCAATTTAAGTCGGCCTATCAGTGGTGGCACCTAAATTCAGAACCGCAAGAGCTAGACGTCGATCAAGGCGTTCTGCCTCATATTGCAGTTCCTCGTAGATTTAGGAAGGACGAAAAGGCGCCGCAATCCTATCAGGTTGTTCTTGCTGGTGATTGGCGCAAATGGGGTGGGCCACAGAAGTCTATGCTGGAAGAGATACATGCGCTTAAGGCGGCCCAAATTTCTGTAGCCGTTCTTCATCTAGAGGCCGGACGGTTTATGTCCACTAAAGTCGAATTCTTGGCACCTGAAATTCAAAAGCTGATAAATTCTGGCTACGTTGATGAAGTGCTATTTGACGACGAGATTGACGTAGATCTCCTAATACTTAGGTATCCTCCAATTCTGCAGTTTATGGCAGACCGTCCGTCGGCTCTACGCATCAAGAGAATGTTTGTAACTGCAAATCAAGCTCCATCAGAGCTTGATGGCACTGATATCAGATATTTGGTGCGCGATTGTCATAGGAAGGCCAAATCTTGTTTTACTGAGGCTGTCACGTGGGTGCCTCAAGGTCCCCAGGTGCGAGAAGCGATCAAACCTTACTTGGCTGAAGACGAACTCGAAAACTTTGATTTCCCTGGAATCCTCTCGATTTCTGAATGGCAAACAGCAGTACCACGCCAAAAGCGTGGAAATAAGCCAGTCATTGGTCGTCACTCGCGCGATGATGAAATGAAATGGCCAGAGAGTAAAGAACTTGTCGAATTTGCGTACCCAGTTTCTAGCGATATTCAGGTACGCGTCATGGGAGGAGGAAAGACCCCCTCGAGGCTACTAAAGCGTAAGTCATTTCCAGACAATTGGACCGTGCTAGAGCGGGACGCGATTAGTGTTTCCGACTTCCTGGACTCACTTGACTTCTATGTGTTTTTCCAAAATTCAAAGGCTGTTGAAGCTTTTGGTCGATCGATCCTCGAAGCAATCGCTAGCAATTTGGTTGTAATTCTGCCTCGACATTTCCAACCAGTGTTTGGCAGTGCTGCTGTCTATTGCGATATTGACGAGGTCGAGGAGATGATCTGGAAGTACTTTAATGACTGGAGCCTATATACTGAACAACAACGAATAGCGGCTAAGGTACTGAAGGAGCGGTTTAGCCGAGAAGCGTTTAGCACAAAGATTACACAAATCCTTGGCTCGCTTTAATTGATGTGTATAAGGAGGACTCGTGTCCTACAATTTTATAGGAAACACACGGTTTAGCCTTTACGAACCGAATTCTAGTTCTTGGAGGGTCACAAGACAGAACAAGAGCCGTGGCGGCAATGGGGAGTCATACAGGGCGACTCTTTTCGATAAGCGCAGGCTCGAGCAACGGGCTCACATTTTCTTCGATATTTCTCTCCCGATACTTGATAGTGCGTCGAAGGACGTAAACCTAGTTCATGTGGTGAGCTATTCTGAAGAGTTACCGGCAAAGTACAAGAGGCAGCTTGAAAGAGCCGCGTCAGAATTTCCGTGGCTCAAACTTGATTTGAGGACTTCACAGAATCGAAAAGGCCTGAGCCTCGTTAACTACGGTGCTGAGGTGTTTGGTGATGGAGAAGTATTTGGGGTTTACCGGTTAGATGACGACGATATTCTCGCGCCGACATTTTTCCGGCAGTGTTCGCAGTACCTAAAGCCTGAGTTTGGCGGGATGGTAGTCACATTGGCGAAGGGGATTCAGGCCTTCTACTCAGACGGTAGATTTTATGGCCCCCGGATTGAGTATCGGCCAAAGATTGCTTTGGGGCTGCTAAAGATCTGCGTAACTGACCCTAAGGGGCGTGTAGTTCAGCCCAAGCCGGTCGCGCACCCCAGAACGGACGAAAAGAATCCCGTCATTTTGGATGCTCGGGAAGTCTCGTATGTCCACACGATGCACTTGAGCCAAGATTCTGGTGTAGACAAGCCTTCGGACGACTTGGGAAAGAGATATCGAAATTACCGACAGTTGCCTAAGGCTAGTGTGGCTGACGTATCCGTGTTCTCCGCGCTAAATTTTGAATTAGAGGATTTTCCTATTTCGCGCTCACAGGCGGCAGTTCGGGCGCATTTAAATCAAACCTCACTGACCGGATTGGCAAAAGCTGCCAACAGGGTAATTAGGAGACGGCTTTGGCTTATTCGGCACCGATTTTTTTAGTCAATTTGCTGTGAGGTTTGTGCTGGCCACGTCGATGAGGTTGAACAGAGCAAGGCTGATGAGATCTAAAATGAAAGCCTCTCTTAATTTGCTCATCTGGAGTCTGGGAGCTATCGACCGTAGTCGGAGTCGCCTTTCTGCCGATCATTCACAGGTTTTTATTTGCAAGGCTATATGGACATTTAACTAGGAGAAAGGACTCTCAATGAGCTCAAGCGAGTATGAGGAACTAGAGCGTGGCATTCGCAGCAAAGTCCGGGCGTTTAATGCTGCTAAAAGTGAGCTCTGGAGGAGTATCAGTACACTCAAAAGGAGTGAGGGCGTAAGCGGTTTAGAACGGAAGAAGCTGCTTACTGACGCCTATTCTCCTTTGAGCGTCAAAGATATACGTCCAAGGTTTGCAATGGACTTAGAGCGTTTCGACATTGGAGTATCATTTAGATCTTCGGTTGCTCACACTCGGCTGTGGAAGAAGTCCTTGAAGAGGAACGGGGCAGTGATTGCTCCTGGTGGAAATTCAAAGACTGCGGACCGGGAGTTTGCCGCAAGGCTGGGGATTCCGTTGCCGGCGATTCTACAAGAACGAGAAACCATCGACAATATCAATCTTCGACCTAACACTGTTCTGAAGCCGGAAGAAGGTTCTGCAGCGAACGGTGTATTTTTTGTTGACGAGAACTTGGACCTTGTGTCGTTTTCTAGTCGCCACCGATATTCGTCTGTTGATGAGGCTATCTCTGAAGTTAAAAGTGAGAAGCTGAAGAAACTCCCTATTTGGAAGTTGGAGCAGGCAATCACATCTGACGAAGGAGAGTTAGCGCACGACTTTAAGGTCTGGTCATTTTATGGGCGTCCCGGTGTAGTGCAAGAAATTAAGCGTGATCCCTTCCACGCGGACGGAAACGAGTATTTTTACCACCGCCCTAGTGGCGGTGAATTTCGGATGAATGGCGCCCGAACGCGCCTCAAAACTTCTGGTTTCCCAGAAATTTTGCTCGAATATGCCACAAAAATTTCACTCGCCAGCCCGGTCCCATTCTTGCGGATAGACTTTCTCTCGGCACAGAACCAAGTGGTTTTGGGTGAAATTACGCCTCATCCGGGAGGTACGTATGCCGGTCAATTGTTTGATGAAGCGGACAAAGAATTGGGACAAATGTATTACGATGCCGAGGCTCGTCTTTATCTCGATCTCTTAAGAGGCAAGAAGTTTTCCGACTACTTCGACTGCTATGAGTGCGGCGCGATCGGCTAGAATATTTCATGATTATACAGGCCCTGGCAGTGATTGAAGTGCCGCGAATTAGCGAAGTCTCTTGGTCTCAAAGTCTCGAACTCTATTATGATTAGTAGAAGTGAGCGGGCTGTTTGGCAGGCCAATGTAAGGAATTGTGATGGTTGAATTTGAAAGTAGTTTCCCACGTGGTTTTGCGTACGCTGACCGACCCTTCTATCCGCCGCAGGGCTTTGTAAAGGCTCCCGTTGTTGAGAACCTTTGGATCGACCCCTGGCTAAAGATAGACGCCGCAACGTATCAAGGAACATTTGTCGTTGTTTTGGGCGAGGCAATGTTTCAGAATGGTACAAGCGGTCATCCTAGCTCTGTACTTCTCGATGCATTCATTCAAGGCGAGCAGAAGTTTTTCGAGGTACTCAAATGGGTCGCAGGGCGCTATGCAGTTTTCTTCGGCAGTGCTGAGAGTATTTCGATTGTGTCTGATGCGACTGCTACCCGTTCTATCTTTTACTCAGAGAATGGCGGCGTCGTCGCTTCTCACGCCCCGTTGGTTGAGTATATCCTTGGCGGAAGTTCGGAGCCCTCTGATCTACCTGCTAGGCTCGGGTTCCCAGGAAACCGTACGCCTTACGCGCGTACTAAGATTCTTACGGCAAATCTTGTTTATAGGGTTAGTGAAAATCAACTTTACCGATACTGGCCCAATAGAAATTTAACGGAGCTATCGACCGCCGATGCGGCTGAAGTAGCGATTTCTTCAGCGGCAAACGCTCTTGCAAAGTTGTCCGAGGAACGGACCATCGCCGTAGCGATGACTGCTGGTTTCGACTCCCGTTTGGCTTTGGCAGCAGCTGTTAAAGCTGAAATTGAGTTTGAGACTTTTACGTATGGCGCGAAAAGTAGTGATACCAAGGTGGATCGTCTGGTTGCGAATGACCTTGCGGAGCTCGTGGGTGTTAAACACGCGGTTCCACCAGTGAAGAAAGCTAGTCCAATGCTTTCGAACCGACTTGATAGTGCTAACTATGGTTCGCATCATAAGAAATGGGTTGCAGGAATGGCCGAGTACTTCGACGACCCTCAAGTTGCGATCGTGAGCGGAAATCTTATGGAGCTTGGGCGCGGGCATTACACCGATATTGAGGCGCTGGGACTTACTGACGGAAATGACCCATCAGTTGTTGCCCAGATGTATGTAAAGCGATTCCCTAAGAAAACAAAGAGAGAAATTGAAAGTTCCATGGGGATGAAGCGGTATCTCGAAAAGGTTGAGCCCCTTTTCGCTCAGTGGCTCGAGGAGATAGGTGGCTTTACTCCGGAATTTCTGCCCAGCGTGACTCAATTTTATTGGGAACACCGCATGGCGGCATGGTATGGACCGGCAATGTTGGAGCGGGATTTTTATGGTGAATCCTTCATCCCATTCAACTCTCACGCTGTTTTCGAGGCTTTGTTGGGCGTAGATAAGGCGCAGCGGGAGTCCAACCAGACTTTTATCGATGCTATTAATTCGGTAGACGCCCGTCTTCTCAAGATTCATGTAAATCCAACAACCTGGCCAACCAACGAGCCAATAGATTTGCATAAACATTAACGTGATCCCCCTAAGTGAGTGCCCTGTCGCGCCTTGCTGGTTTGTGGTCCCCCTTGGCAGGGGCTGCTTAAAAGGGGTCAGGTCCGGACTCAGTTAAAGCTTTGGATTACTTCAATGACGCGAACTGAATGCCCCAATCGTTGCAGTGAGTGATTTGCCGTGATCCGTGAGGATGTGAAGCTGTGCGCAGCGCAGGAGTACTGCCTCGGTGCTAAAGACTGTTGCCGCCTGGCGATTGTTGATGAGCTTTTTCGCGTCGCCGTCATCGATGATGATCGCAGTCTTTACGCTGGGATCGTCCTCAAGGAGTGCAAGACAATGTGCGATGGCGGTGTACTCGCCAAGGTTCTTCGCCATGCCGCCTTGGAAAGTGTAGCCCGGTCCAGAGAGCAAGCGGATGTGTTTCCTGAGGCGTTCAAAATCATCTTCGAGCACTTCTATGTGCCCGTGTGCGACCAGGGAAGTCGAGGTCCTAACGCCGCATTGGAACCGCGGAGTTTTTAACTTTCTTTCTACTTCGTTCCTGATGGCCTCCGGTACGTGATGTCAGATGCGGGTTTTGGTACCGGTGTTCCGGAGACCCGGTACTGCCGGGTTCCGGGTAGTTGGTACCGGGTCCGGGCCGACAGAGTCGGCCCCGGTGTTTGTCTTATTCGTCCGGTTCTATTGGCGCGGTGGCCTTGCGCATGTCGAAGTCTCCGATGCGGATTCGGTGGCCGTTGATGAGGCGGCTAACGAGTGAATCGGCTCCGACTCTGTCGGGGAGCTCTTCGACCCAGTAGGCGGCGGCCGATTGGGAGGAGATCAGTGTTGGGAGCCGACCGTCGCGGTCAAATATGATCTTGGTTAGGTCTTCTTGCCCGCGCTGGTTGATGCTCATGGTCATAAAATCGTCGATGATAAGGACATTGTCGTTGATCAGTTTCCGCATCTTATCGAGGTAGTTTTGGTCAGTCGGTGAGAAGACCGCCAACATGTCTACGAGTTGGTCTAGCCGGTAGTAGGCCACGGAGTATCCGGCTTGACATGCGGCGACGCCGATGGCGCAGACTATGTATGTTTTCCCTGTTCCGGTCGGTGCGAGGATGTGAATGTTGGTCGGGTTTTCTCGCCAGTTGGTCGCCGCGATTCGTTTCAGTTGGCGCATGTTGATGCCGCGTTGCTCTGCCCGGGTAACTTCAGCCAGGCTGGCGTCCGGGTATCGGAATTGTGCCTGGGTGATGGCTTTGACGATGTTGCGTTGTTGCCGTTGTGTGTAGGCTTCTTCGACTGCGGCGAGGAAGATGTCCTCTGGTAGCGCATCCGCATAGGCCTCGTCGTTGACAATCTCGTAGAAGACATCAGCGAAGGTCGATACGCAAAGCTTTCGCATTTTTGCCCGTACTGTTTCATCGTCGATGTTGCTCATGGTTAACGCTCCTTCTAGGTTTCGTAGTGGTCAGCAGGCCGGATGAAGACTGCATTAGCTGCGTCGCCGGTAAGCGGGGCGCTTGGGCGTTGTTGGTTCTTCGTCGCGGGTTGTGTCCTTCGCTCTGGTGCAGCGGGGTGCTGCTGAGTGTGCGCAATGTCAGTCTGGATGCGTTTGATCACAGCCATAGTTGGAGCCAACTTCTTTTCTAAGACCTGCTGGCACGCCGGCTCGAGGGTGGCTTTGCCGTGCTTTTTGTCCAGGTTGGCCAGCACGTTGCGGGCTTGGAAAAGTCCGCGGGGACGGCGGCACTATTGCGGTCGAGGATCATCGCTATGACTGCGTGCGTTGTAGAACCGAACGACGAGGCCCAAGCCAAGAGTTCGTCGCGGGTGAGCGCCTTGTGG
>OJLW01000071.1_pt1 | contig 54529 bp, 53 predicted proteins | sample 1597021 | NCBI WGS metagenome assembly OJLW01 (sample SAMEA3904676, study PRJEB24821) | metagenome | biome: Builtin; feature: hospital; material: surface | place: USA | collected 2013-06-03
GAAATGGGTGTGACGTGCGGATTGTTCAGCAATCCGCACCACCTGCTTACCCCCGCAAATTACCCCCGTTCTAGGAGCGCACACGCAACAACAGCACCCAAGACACGAAAACAGGGTGTTTCACGCCCGTCTGCGCCGCCACAACCACCATCACGACGCCCGATTCGATGCCTATATATAGGGCTGTATAGGGCCTGGCTGGAGTTCGATCGATCTCAGAGGAGGGAAGGCAGGACTAGCAACATCACGAGACCAGCTAGACGACCAGCAAAAGACACCGCGCCCTAAAAGCAGAAACGGGCTGATACGAGAACGAATCCTCGTATCAGCCCGAAAACAGGCCTAGCGATCGCGTTTAGTACTGCGGGTGGGAGCCTGTCAGCACGGCGCGTTTCTCGTCGCCTTCGCTGGTGGCGCGGACCTCGCCGAGCACCCACGCATCCACGTGACGGGCGGCCAGGATGGCCAGGGCGCGATCGCGGTCTTCCTCGGCAACGACGGCAGTCATGCCGACGCCCATGTTGAAGGTCTTCTCCATCTCCTCGTCCGGGACCTGGCCGACGGACTTGATGGTGCGGAAGATCGGACCTGGGGTCCAGGTGTTGCGGTGCATCTCTGCGACAAGGCCCTCAGGAATGATGCGTTCCATGTTGCCTGCCAGGCCACCGCCGGTGACGTGGCAGAACGTGCGGACCTCGCACTCGGCGGCCAGTTCTAGGCAGTCGAGTGCGTAGATGCGGGTTGGCTCGAGAAGTTCCTCGCCAAGCGTGCGGCCCAGCTCTTCCATCTCGGCGTCCAGGGGCAGGCCGGCGCGCTCGAGAAGCACGTGGCGGGCCAGGGAGTAGCCGTTGGAGTGCAGACCGGACGATTTCATACCGATGATGATGTCACCCTCGCGGACCTTTTCAGGACCAAGCAGTTCCGAGGCCTCAACAACACCGACTGCGGTTGCGGAGACGTCGTAGTCGTCCGGCTCCATCACGCCGGGGTGTTCAGCGGTCTCGCCGCCGAGCAGCGCACAGCCGGCCTGGACGCAGCCTTCAGCGATGCCGCCGACGATTTCGGCGACCTTTTCTGGCACGACCTTGCCAATAGCGATGTAGTCCTGCAGGAACAGCGGCTCGGCACCACAGACGACAAGGTCGTCTACGCACATCGCGACGAGGTCGATACCGATGGTGTCGTGCTTGTCCATCGCCTGCGCAATAGCCAGCTTGGTGCCCACGCCGTCAGAGCCTGCTGCCAGCAGTGGCTCCTTGTACTTGCCCAGTGCGAACAGGCCGGCAAAGCCGCCGAGGCTGCCACGAACCTCAGGACGGGTGGCGCGCTTGGCGTGCGGGGCGAACAGTTCGACGGCCTTATCGCCGGCCTCGATGGATACGCCGGCGGCCTCGTAGGAAACTGGGGTCTGCTCAGTGGTCATTAGGCTTCAGCACCTTTCTGGATGCGTCGGACAAGGTCGGCGTTGGGGTTACCGTCGGGCAGCCCCAGGGGGTATTTGCCTGTAAAGCAGGCGGCACAAAGGTTGTCTTCGTGTTGGTTCGTGGAGGCGATCATGTCGTCGATAGGCACGAACGCGAGCGAGTCCGCCCCGATCATGGTGCGGATCGACTCCGCGATCGCCTCATCGGAATCAGTACGGCCGTGGTTGGCGATGAGTTCGCCGGGGCTTGCGAAATCGATGCCGTAGAAGCACGGCCACTTCACCGGCGGCGACGCGATACGCACGTGCACCTCGGCGGCGCCGGCTTCGCGCAGCATGCGGATGAGTTTGCGCTGGGTGTTGCCGCGCACGATGGAGTCGTCGACAACGATGAGCTTCTTGCCCTCGATGACTTCGCGCACCGGGTTCAGCTTCAGGCGCAGGCCCAGCTGACGCAGGGTGTCCGACGGCTGAATGAAGGTGCGGCCGACATAGGCGTTCTTCATCAGGCCCTGCTTGAACGGGATGCCGGACTCTTCCGCGTAGCCGATGGCGGCGGGGGTGCCGGATTCGGGCACCGGCATTACCAGGTCGCCGTCCACCGGGGTGACGCGGGCGAGACGGCGGCCGATCTCGATGCGCGACAGGTTGACGGTCTGGCCGTCGATGATGGAGTCGGGGCGGGCGACGTAGACGTACTCGAACACGCAGTGCGCCTTCGGGGTCTCGGCGAAGCGTTCGGAGTGGACGCCCGCGTTATCAATCGCCACAAGCTCGCCCGGCTCGATATCGCGCACGAACGAGGCGCCGACGATGTCCAACGCACACGTCTCGGAGGCGATCACCCAACCGCCGTCGAGGCGGCCCAGCGACAGCGGGCGCACGCCGTGCGGGTCGCGCGCGGCGTAGAGGGTCTGGCCGTCGGTGACCATGAAGCAGAATGCGCCTTCGACGCGTGGGAGGAGTTCCCGTGCGGCGTCGAGAAGCGTCTTGTCCTCAGTAACCAGATCCGCCAGCAACGCAGACACCACAGCGGTGTCTGAGGACGAGCCCTGTCCATCCACGCCCGACGCCGGGATGAGCTTGCGCTCGATCGCTTCTTCTTCGAGTTCCTTGAAGTTCACCAGGTTGCCGTTGTGCGCCAACGCAATGTCGGTGCCATTGGGCGAGGTGCGGAACATCGGCTGGACGTTTTCCCAGGAGTTCCCGCCAGCTGTGGAGTAGCGGGTGTGGCCGATCGCCACATCGCCCTGCAACGCCTCCAGGACAGGTTCGTCAAAGACCTGGCTGACCAGGCCGGTGTCTTTAAACACCACGACGTTGTCCTTGTCGCCTACGGCAATGCCGGCGCCTTCCTGGCCGCGGTGCTGCAGCGCGAACAAGCCGAAATAGGTCAGCTTGGACACGTCCTCGCCCGGTGCCCAGACACCGAACACGCCACATTCGTCGCGTGGTTCGTCGTTGTTCTCGAAGTTGGTCTTCCCCGTGGGGCTCTTCGTATGCACGACAAACACTGTATCCGAGGAATGTCAGCGGAGGGCAATTACTGGAAGACCCGCCGCGATCTCGCCTGCGCGCGATCCGGAGGCGTCCACGTTGCCCTGCGCGAGTTCTTCCTCGAAGGTGGTTAAACCAGTGGCCAGTCGCATCCAGGTGCGGGGATCCATCTCCACCACGTTTGGCGGCGTGCCACGGGTGTGGCGTGGGCCTTCGACGCATTGCACCGCCACAAATGGGGGCACGCGCAGTTCCACGGAGTGGCCGGGGAGTTCTTCGGCGAGGGTGCGCGCGGTTCGTCGACAAGCATTTGCAATCTCGCTTCTCGACGACTCCTCGTCCCCCTCGATCCATGCTTTGACCGCATCGACGGCCTGGCGTGTCAGTATCGGGTCCTGCTTTTGCACCATGTGGACCCATATTAAGGTGTCGGCATGTCCAAAACCCATGTAGTTGCTACTGAACGCTCCCCGCGCGTCACCCTGCGGTTTATGGCCTCCCCCACCGATGTGCTCCACTACGGCGCACAGGGTGTCTCCGGTGGTCGCGTGCTGGAGTGGATCGATAAGGCCGCCTACGCTTGCGCCGCCCAGTGGTCCGCCACCTACTGTGTGACCGCGTATGTGGGCCACATTCACTTCACCCGCCCGATCCCTTCGGGCCACATTGTGGAGGTGCGCTCGCGCATCGCCATGACGGGGCGATCCTCGATGCACATTGTCAACGAGGTGCTTTCCGCCGACCCGCGCGAGGGCGTGTTCACCCGCGCCTGCGACTGCCTGGTCATTTTCGTGGCAAAGGATCCGGACACGGGCAAGTCCATGCCTGTGCCGACATTCGTTCCGACCAACGCCGAGGAGCGCCGCGTGGCCGAGGCCGCGAAGTCGCGCATCGACCTGCGCAAGGCCATTGAGGCAGAGATGGAGTCGCAGACATACACCGACGACTCCACGGCGCAGCGCATCGTGCACCGTTTTATGGCGAAACCAACCGATGTGAACTGGGGCGGCAACGTCCACGGTGGCACCGCCATGGAATGGATCGATGAGGCCGGCACGGCCTGCACCATGGAATGGTCCGGGGAGCGCACCGTCGCCGTCTACGCGGGTGGTATTCGCTTCTACCACCCGGTGCACATCGGCGACCTGATTGAGGTGGATGCGCGCATCACCCGTACGGACGCGCGTTCCATTCACACCTCAGTGCACCTGCGCGCGGGCGACCCGCGTGGTGGCCGCGACAACTTGAAGGATGCGATCCACGCGACGTTTACCTACATCGGCATGGATATCGACGGCACCCCGCTGCCGGCACGCAAGTTCACGCCGGTAACGGATGAGGACAAGCGCCTCTGGGATCACACGCAGACGCTGAAAGACCTGCGCGCGCAATATGAGCCGGTGCCCATTGTGGAACAGGCACCGGCTATGCAGCGGACGGACTAGACGGCCGCGTTCGGCGCGGTTGCGGCTGCGAAGTGCGACGGCATGGTCGCAGCCCATGCATCGGCAAGCTCCTGCACGGAGATTTCTTCGCCGGCGACGCGCAGGACACCGTCCTGAGCCGTGTCGCCAAGCACTGCGACCGGGATGCCGGCTGCGGTAGCACGCTCGACCGCTGCTTCTGCGCGGTCACGAGAGACTGCTACGAGCACGCGGGATGCGGACTCGGAGAACAGCGCGGTAAACGCGTCCTCGTGCACACCCTCGAGGTTCAACTCAGCGCCCTTCTTGGAGCCGAGCAGCAGCTCGAAGACAGCCTGGGACAGGCCGCCCTCGGACAGGTCGTGTGCTGCTGCTACACCGGCTGCGTTACCACCGAGGAACTGTGCGAGGCGCTCCTCGTTAGCAAGGTCCACCTGCGGCGGAAGGCCCGACAGGCCAGCGCCGGAGATGTCCTGCCACACGGAACCGCCGAACTCGTCCTTGGTTTCGCCGAGCAGGACCAGGGTGTAGTCCTCCTCATCTGCGGGCAGGGCGTGCGGGATTGCCTGGGCAACGTCCTCGATGACACCGAGCACACCAACAACCGGGGTCGGCAGGATCGGGGTCTCGCCGGTCTGGTTGTAGAAGGAGACGTTGCCGCCGGAGACCGGGATTTCCAGTTCGGCGGAGCCGTCTGCCAGGCCGTGGACTGCTTCGCGGAACTGCCACATCACGTCCGGGTTTTCCGGGGAGCCGAAGTTCAGGCAGTTGGTTACCGCAAACGGGGTGGCGCCGGTGACGGCGACGTTGCGGTAGGCCTCTGCCAGCGCCAGGCGTGCGCCCATATTCGGGTCCAGGTAGGTGTAGCGCCCCGACGCGTCGGCGGAGACGGCAACGCCGCGGTTGGTCTCTTCGTTGATGCGCAGCACACCGGAATTGGCGTACTTGGCCTGCACTGTGTTGCCGCGCACGTAGCGGTCGTACTGCTCGGTGATGAAGTCACGCGAGCACAGTGCCGGGGAGGCAACCATCTTCAGCCAGGCATCCTTGATGTCCGCCTGCTTATCGACGACACCACCGCCCTGCACCTCATCCAGCCACGCCGGACGAGCGTACGGGCGCTCGTAGACCGGGCCTTCGTCGATCGTTGACGGCGGTGCGTCCACCACGAGTTCACCGTTGTGGAACACCTGGAGGCGGTCCTTGTCGGAGGTGACCTCGCCGATGACGGAGGCCAGCACGTCCCACTTGGCGCAGATTTCCATGAACTTATCCACGTCCTCCGGCGCCACGACGGCGCACATGCGCTCCTGGGACTCGGAGGCGAGGATCTCTGCTGCGGACATGTTCTCAGCGCGCAGCGGCACGTTGTCCAGGTTGACGGTCATGCCGCCGTCGCCGGATGCAGCCAGCTCGGAGGTGGCACACGACAGGCCACCGCCGCCGAGGTCCTGAATGCCTTCGACCACACCTGCGGCGTAGAGCTCGAGGCAGCACTCGATGAGCACCTTCTCTGCGAACGGGTCGCCCACCTGGACTGCTGGGAGCTTGCGCTCTTCGCCTTCCTCGAAGGTGGCGGAGCCCAGCACGGACACGCCGCCGATGCCGTCGAGACCGGTGCGGGAGCCAAACAGGATGACCTTGTTGCCGGTGCCGGATGCGAACGCGAGGTGGAGGTCTTCCACCTTGAGGGTGCCCACGCACAGTGCGTTGACCAGTGGGTTGCCGGCGTATGCGGCGTCGAAGACGGTCTCGCCGCCGATGTTCGGCAGGCCCAGGCAGTTGCCGTAGCCGCCGATGCCGTGGACCACGCCCGGAAGGACGCGCTTGGTGTCCTCGGCGTCGATCGGGCCGAAGCGGAGCTGGTCCATCACGGCGATCGGGCGGGCACCCATGGCCATGATGTCGCGGACGATGCCGCCGATGCCGGTGGCAGCACCCTGGTACGGCTCGACGAAGGAGGGGTGGTTGTGGCTTTCCACACGGAAAGTCACGGCGTCGCCGTCTCCGATGTCTACCACGCCAGCGTTCTCACCGATACCGGCGAGGATCTTCTTTTCCATCTCCTCGGTCATGGTCTGACCGAAGTAGCGCAGGTGGGTCTTGGAGGACTTGTAGGAGCAGTGCTCCGACCACATCACGGAGTAGAGCGTGAGCTCCGCGTCCGTCGGGCGGCGGCCCAGGATGGCCTTGATCTTCGCGTATTCGTCATCCTGCAACCCGAGTTCCGCGTACGGCTGCTCAAGGTCAGGGGTGTCGACGGCGTTTTCAACGGTGTCGTTGTGCACAGTCATGGTCTTTTACGCTCCGATCTTCGAAATCGCGTCGATGGCGGAAGTGAACAGGCCCAACCCGTCGGTGGACGGCCCGGTGAGCGTCTCAATCGCATGCTCCGGGTGCGGCATGAGCCCCACAACGCGGCCGGTTTCGTTGGTCACGCCGGCGATTGCGTTGATGGAGCCGTTGAAGTTGTCGGTGTAGCGGAACACCACGCGGCCTTCCTTCTCCAGCGCCTCGATGGTTTCCGGGGACGCCTGGAAGCGGCCTTCGCCGTGCTTGGCGGGCACGTAGATGCGCTCGCCTAACTGGCTGGTCCACGCGGTGTCGTTGTTGGCTACCTCGAGGTAGGTGTCCACGCAGTGGAAGTTCAGGCCCTGGTTGCGGGTCAGCGCGCCCGGCAGCAGTCCGGCTTCGGTGAGGATCTGGAAGCCGTTGCAGATGCCAAGGACCGGCATGCCCTTCTTCGCGGCCTCCACAACAGCGCCCATCATCGGGGCCTGCGCGGCGATCGCGCCGGAGCGCAGGTAGTCGCCGTAGGAGAAGCCACCCGGGACGACAACGGCGTCGACGCCAGTCAGGTCGTTGTCGGCGTGCCAGAGTTGCTTCGGCTCGGCACCGGCGAGGCGGACGGCGCGCAGCGCGTCAACGTCGTCGAGGGTGCCGGGAAAAGTAATGACTCCGATAGTTGCGCTCATCGCACAACCTCGAAGTCTTCAATCACAGTGTTAGTCAGCAGGGTTTCCGCCATGCGCTGCAGTTCGGCGTCGGTGACGGAGTCGTCCACCTCGATCTCGAATCGCTTGCCTTGGCGGACGTCGCTCACCCCCTCGACACCGATGCGGCCCAGTGCGCGCAGCACCGCCTGACCCTGGGGGTCAAGAATTTCGGCCTTGGGCATGACATTGACGACGACTCGTGCCATGAGAATCCTTCACATTTCGGGAGGTTGATCGACCTTTGCGGTACGGCAGCGAGTATATCGGACGGACAGACGCGTCCAGCAATATCGGATGACCGGCTACGTTAAGGGAATGTTTCGGGCTCGTCTGCTGTGGTTGGTGCTGGTGTCGTCGTTAAGCATTGCGCTTGTGCCACACGCTGAGGCGGTGGTGATCAACGAGGTCTACGGTGGCGGCAGCAACGCGCAGGCGCTACTGAACGCGGACTTTGTGGAACTGTTCAACCCCACCGGTCAGGACGTTTCAATCGACGGCTGGGAGCTGGAGCAGTTTTCCGCCAAGGGCAACTCCGGCACGGTGGTTGAGTTGTTCGGGGTGGTGCCGGCGGGTGGGTATTACCTGATCAGCGGGGTTTCCGGCGAGACGGGAGCCGATCTGCCGGCGCCGGACCGTGAGGCCGCGTTTAACTTTTCTGCCACGAGTGCGGTTGCGGTGCTACGCAACGCGGACGGCGAGGTAGACCGCGTGGCTTGGGGTGACACGCCACCCCATCTTGCAGAGGGAGCGCCCGCCGAGAAGACGACGAACCAACTGTCCATCCAGCGCGTCACCGATGGCACGGATACCGACAACAACGCCGCCGATTTCCGCACGGGTGCCCCCACTCCGCGCAATTCCGGCATCGCACAGGCAGACCCGCGTGTGCTGACCATCGCGGAGATCCAGGGCACCGGCGCGACCACGCCATATGAGTCATCGACCGTGATCACCACCGGCGTGGTCACGGCAGTCTACGACGAGGGCGGCAAGCGCGGCTTCTTCATGCAGACGGGCGGTTCCGGCCAGCCGAAGCAGCCGGGGGACGCCTCGGACGGCATTTTCGTGTTCGTGGGCAAGCAGGGCCACTACCCCGCCCACGGCGATTCGGTGCGGGTGGAAGGCACGGCGAAGGAGTTCTACGGGCAGACCCAGATTTCAGCGAGCAGCATCACGCTTCTCGACGATCCCCTGCCCGCCCCAACACCCATCCCCCTCGATGCCCTACCGGCCGGCGACGCCGCCCGCGAGCCCTACGAGGGCATGCTCGTGCGCCCCGGCGCCTACACCGTGACCGGGAATTACAACCTGAACCAGTACGGCACCGTGGGCCTGGCGCCCGGCACCGAGCCGCATTTTTGGCCCACGGAGAAGATCCGCCCCGACGCCCACCAGGTAGCGCGGATGAGCGCGCAGCAGGCGGCGGAGTTCGTCAACCTCGACGACGGACGCACCCGCAACTACGCCAAAGAACCCGACGTGCCGCTGCCCTACATTTCTGGGACGAGGTCCATTCGCACGTTTGACACCGTGACCTTCCAACAGGATGTGGTGGTGGGCTACAACAACGGGGATTGGACGTTCCAGCCACTGCGTCCCGTCACCGGCCATACCCGCGCCGAGGACCTGCCAATCACCTGGGACGATTCCCGCGCAGGCATCCTCGATGCGCCAGCGAAGGTACGCGGGGATTTGTCCATCGGGTTTTTCAACGTGATGAACTACTTCACCCACTTCCCCGACATCGACCCGGAGACCGGCTGCACGAACTGCCACCTGTTCCGCGGCGCGCACGACGCGGAGGCCCTCGCGCTGCAAGAGGCGAAGCTGGTCAACGCGATCAACCAGCTCGATACTGCGATCCTCGGACTGTCGGAGGTGGAGAACACCGCCCGCACCACAGGCGATACCGCCCGGCGCGACGAGACGCTGCAGCACTTGGTCGATGCGCTCAATGCTGCGGCGGGGGAGGATCGGTGGGCGGTGGTGTCGTCGCCAAGCGAGCTTGGCACTCGCGAAGATGCGATCCGCGTGGCGTTTATCTACCAGCCGGCGAAGGTGCGCCCGGTTGGGCAGTCGCGCATTTTCGATGACTCCACGTTCACCGGCATCGCCCGCCAGCCGCTCGCCCAGGAGTTCGCGCCTGTCGCCGGCGGTGACCACATTGTTGCGGTGGTGAATCATTTCAAGTCCAAGGGCACAGTCTCGCGTAATGACGACGCCACCGCCGACGGCCAAGGCAACAACGCCCGACTCCGCGCAGACATGTCGCGGACGCTGCTGGAACACCTCGACATGCAAGACGACTGGCACGGCCTACCCACGTTCCTCATCGGCGACTTCAACGCGTACTCCCAAGAAGACGCCATCGATGTACTGAACCGCGCTGGCTATGCCACGATCCCGCAGGAACGCCCGTCGTATCAGTACGACAACAAGGTAGGCTCACTCGACCACGTGTTAGCCAACGATGCCGCGATGGACCTCGTGAAAGATTCCCTGGTGTGGGCGATCAACAGCGACGAACCGCTCATCGACGAGCCCGGGACCCCATTCCGGTCCTCCGATCACAATCCGGTGAAGGTGGGTTTCGACGCCACCAGCTCACAGTCGTTGTCGTACCTCCGCGCCGGGTGGATTGTGGGCGCGGTGTTGTTGATGGCACTGCTCGCAGCACTGGTTCTTCGTCCGAAACAGATTGAAAACAGTTTCCAATAGTGATTGAATACCGCGTATGCACAATCGTTTTCAGGCCAAGACCCTTGCCACGCTGGCTGCAGTCACTCTTGCAGGCACCGCGCTGACCGCATGCTCTACGGAGTCCGAAGACGCGGCCGAAGGTTCCGGCATCATCGCCACCACCGGGGTGTGGGCAGATGTTGCCGCCGCCGTGACCGGGGAGGACGTGGATGCGATCATCACCGGCGACGCTGTAGACCCGCACCACTTCGAGCCGTCCGCCAAGGACCTGTCTCGTATCAAGGAGGCGGCGACGGTCGTCGCTAATGGTGGCGCCTACGACGCGGCCTTGTACACCGTCGCGGAGCAGGACCGCATCGTGCACGCCATTCCGCTGCTCGACCACGCAGAGCACGATCACGAGCACGCCCACAGCAATCACCTGCCGGAGTCCCTCGACGAGTTGGAGCACGCCTGGTTCGCACCGTCAAAGGTCCGCGAGGTAGCCGATGCGGTGGCGCAGCGTACCGGTGGGGATGCTGGGGTCGTCGATACGCGAATTGCTGCAATCGAGGAGAAGCTCGCTTCCGTGCCGCACGTGCACATCGGCATGACCGAGCCGATCGCCGCCGGGCTTGTATGGGGCACTGAACTGCACGACATCACCCCGGAGGAGTACGTCAAGGCCAGCCTGAACCACCAGGAGCCGTCTGCGGCTGCAGTGTCGGCGTTTTTGAACCAGATCAAACAGGGCGATCTGGACATGCTGTTTGTGAACCCACAGAGCACCAACAGCGCCACCGAACGGTTGGCCGCTGTCGCGCAGATGAAAAATGTCCCCATTGTTGAGATTCGGGAAACTTCCCCGGCAGGCGAGAACTTTCTCGACTACTTTGAGAAGATCGTGGACCAAATCGTGGAGATCGCCAACAACGCCGAGCCGAGCTTCCACCACCATTAGTCAGGACATACACATTTGATTGCTGAGCTACGCGGCGCCGCCGTCGACCCGTTGTGGTCGGGCCTCGACCTGACCATTGAACGCGGCGAATTCATCGCGGTGCTCGGCCCCAATGGGGTGGGCAAATCCACCCTGTTAGGCACGTTCATGGGAACCCGCCGCCTCACGCACGGCTCGGCGGAAGTGCACGGCCGCATCGGGTTTATCCCGCAGCAACACATGTTCCCCAAAGACCTCCCCGTTCGCGGGCGTGACCTGGTCAAACTTGCAATGGGGAAACGTACAAAACCAGAAGACGTCGAGTCGCAGCTTGCCTCCGTCGGCGCGCAATCGTTTGCCGACCGCCGCGTCGGCATCCTCTCCGGTGGGCAGCAACAGCTCATCCGCCAAGCACAAGCCTTCGCGCAGGATCCGGAGCTTGTGCTTGCCGACGAACCCCTGCTCTCCCTCGACCCCGCCCGCGCACGCGATACTGTTGAGCGTTTAGCAGAGCACCCAGCTGCCGTAGTGTGCGTGACGCACTCCATCAACCCGGTGCTCGACGTGGTGGACCGAGTGCTCTACATCGGACCTGAGGGCCACGTCATCGGGCCCGTGGCCGAGGTGATGCGCTCGGAGGTGCTTAGCGAGCTCTACGGCACACGAGTAGACGTTGTGGAAGTAGACGGACGGATGGTGGTCCTGTGAGCACGTTTATCGCCGATACCTCGTACCTGCTTGGCCAGGACTTCGTCCAGACCACGCTCATCGCGTGTGCGTTTCTGGGCATCCTGTCAGGCGTGATGGCGCCACTGATCGTGCTGCGCCAGATGTCGTTTTCGGTCCACGCCACCTCTGAGCTAGCGCTCATGGGCGCGTCCGCCGCGCTGTTGTTCGGCCTCAACGTCGGATTCGGCGCGGTCGCGGGTGCGATCGTGGCGGCGCTGGTACTCGCTGCGCTGGGGCTGAAAGGCCAGCAAGATTCCGCCGTGGGCGTGGCGATGAGTTTCGGCATGGCTCTATCCGTGCTGTTTATCCACCTCTACCCCGGCAACTCCAACCGTGCGCTGGCACTTCTGACCGGCCAGATCGTGGGTGTGTCCGCCCAGAACGTGATGCTGCTGGCGGGAACCACGGTGCTGGTCGCCGTCGCGGTTGTCGTGTTGTGGCGCCCGCTACTGTTCGCCTCCGCGGATCCGGTGATGGCAGCCGCGTGCGGTGTCCCGGTACGCACGATGGCGCTGGTGTTCGCGGTGCTGGTCGGCATTGCCTCCGCACAGTCGGTACAGATCGTCGGCGCACTGCTGGTCATGTCGATGCTGATCACACCCGGCGCGGCCGCCGCCCAAGTCACCGCCAACCCGGTACGAGCGGTATGGCTGTCAATCCTGTTCGCCGAGGTTTCCGCGATCGGCGGCATGGTGCTCTCGCTCGCCCCTGGTGTGCCGGTGAGCGTGTTCGTGGCGTTTATCTCCTTCGGCATCTACCTTCTGTGCCGGGTGGTCGCCTACCTGAAGGCGCGGTAGTCGGCAGGTTTTGCGCCAGCCTCGATGGCCTCAGCCGCCGCAGCGAGGAAGTCGCGGCGCACCTTCTTCTGCCCCAACTCACGCCCGGACACGGACAGGCGGATCGTGTTGCCTTTCTCCGCGCCGCGCCCGGCGGCCTTGATCACGTTTCGGCGCCACCACTTCGCCGCACCGTAGCCCTCACCCACCGACAGGTTGCGGGCCTGAGCAAACTCTCCGCGAGCCAGCCGGTAGATCCCCTTCGTCGACGCCGCGACCACAAACCCGAACTCCCCCATCACCTCAAGCGTGCCCTCGGACATGCGCCAACGCGGCGGGGCAAACATGTCCAGGTCAAAGCCCAGCGCGGCCATCTGGCGGGTCGCGCCCTTCAGCCGCAGCCGTGCTTCGTGGGCACCGAGGGTGGCAAACTCGCTGCGCCTACCCTGCACCGGCTGGTCGAACCCGTTGAGCAGCAGCGCACGTGTATCGCGCTGCTCTGCAAGCCAACCTCTGGTGGTGGTGTCTTTGGCCAGGTGCCAGGTGGCGTCGATATGCGGCGCCACAAGCAGCGACACCGGCACGCTTTCCTTATCCAGGTCGCGCACCATGCTTGTCACGTCGTCCAACGTGGCGTCGAAGATGGACGAGATAGAGACAAGCAGGCTGCCGGACATAGCCGGGATTATCGCACAGGTTCGTCGACTGCGCCCGACTTCACCAACGTCCACGCGTACTCAAACGCGGTCTGCTTCCACTTCGCGTAGCGGCCCGATACGCCGCCGTGTCCTGCGGACATTTCGGTCTTGAGCAGGATCTCGCCACCGGTGGCTACCTCGCGCAGTTTTGCCACCCACTTCGCGGGCTCCACGTAGAGCACACGGGTGTCGTTCAGGCTGGTAATCGCCAGAATGTCCGGGTAGTTCTGCGCCTTGACGTTCTCGTACGGGGCGTATGTAGCCATGTAGTCGTAGACGGTGACGTCGTGGTACGGGTCGCCCCATTCCTCCCACTCGCCGACGGTCAGTGGCAGTTCGGGTTTCAGGATGGAGGTCAGCGGATCCACGAACGGCACGATTGCCTGGATACCTGCGAACTTCTCCGGGGCCATGTTCGCCACCGCACCCATGAGCAGGCCACCTGCGGATCCGCCTTCGGCGACCATCTGCTCGTGCGTGGTCAGCCCCTCGGCCACCACGGCGTCGGCACATGCGATGAAGTCGGTGAACGTGTTCACCTTGTGGAGCATCTTGCCGTTGTCGTACCAACCTCGGCCCATCTCGCCGCCGCCGCGCACGTGGGCGCACGCCCAGATCATGCCGCGATCCAGCAGCGACAGCCGCGCAACAGAGAAGCCCGGGTCCATCGACGCTTCGTAGGAACCGTAGCCGTACAGCAAAAGCGGAGCAGGACCTGTGACACCCTTGCGACGCACCACGGATACCGGCACCTTCGCGCCATCCTTGGCGGTGGCCCACACGCGGAAGGCCTCGTAGTCGTCGGCGTTGTAGCCGCCTTCGACTTCCTGTTCCTTCAGCAGCGTCATCTCACCGGTCGCCACCTCATAATCAACGACCTGCGACGGCTGCGTGTACGAGGAGTACACGATGCGCACCACCGGCGCGTCCCACTCCGGGTTGCCGCCGAGGCTCGCGGTGTAGAGCTCCTCAGAGAACTCAAGCTCGGTGAACTCGCCGAAGCCATTGCTTAACGACGACACCGCCAACCGCGGAATCCCTCCCCGGCGATAGCCCATGAACATGAAGTCGCGGTACGTATCGATGCCCTCGATACGCATCGAATCGGAGTGCTCCACCAGCACGTCCAAATCGCGCAGGGCCGGCAACTCACCGACCGGTGTGGTGGCCACACAGAAGTTCGGCCCGTGGGCATTGTGGGTGATCACCCACTGCTCTTTACCGTCCACCACGCAGTAGTCCGGGTGGTACTCAATGCCGGACTCGCGCGGCCACAGCACCTCGAACTCACCGGTCGGGTTGTGCAAATCCAGCACCCGGTACTCCGAGGTCAGCGAAGAGGACGTCACAATCATGAGGAACCGCTCGGCGCGGTCCGCCCCCACACCGACGCCGAATTTCTCGTCCGTCTCTTCGTAGATCAGCACGTCGTCTTCGGCCGGGGTGCCCACCTTGTGGCGCCAGACCTGGTGGGGGCGCCAAGCGTCGTCCACACGCACGTAGAACAGGTACTCTTCGCCGGCCCAGGTGGCGCCGTAGAAGATGTTGTCGAGGCAGTCGTCGAGAAGCTCGCCCGTCTCAAGGTTCTTAATGCGCAGCGTGAAGCGCTCGTCGCCTTCAGTGTCGTAGGAGTAGGCCAACAGACGACCGGTCGTGGCCACCGACGAGGCGCCCAGGGAGAAGAAATCGTGGCCTTCTGCCAGTTCGTTGATGTCCAGCAGAACCTGCTCGTCCGCCATGTGGTCGTTGACCTCGGGCGGTGTCCACGGCTCGTCACGCGTCGGCACACGGCAGGAAATCCCGTAGTTCTTGCCCTCAATGGTGCGGCCGTAGTACCACCAGTCGCCCTGGCGCTGCGGCACGGACATGTCCGTTTCCTTGATGCGGGACTTGATTTCGGCGTAGATGTCGTCGACAAGCCCGGACCACGCGGCGGTCTTCGACTCCGTGTAGGCGTTTTCAGCTTCGAGGTAACTGATTACCTCGGGGCTTTCTTTGTCCCGCAGCCACTCGTAGTCGTCGACAAAGTCGCGGCCGTGGAACGATCGTGTAATCGGGTGCTTCGCAGCTTTCGGAGCATTCATGCCCAGAAAGCCTACGCGTGCTCCCCCGGCCATTCAGAGAAGCGTCGGCCACTCAGGCGCTCGTACGCCTCGATGTAGCGGTCGCGGGTGGCTTCCACCACGGATCCCGGCAGCTCAGGCGGCTGCACGCCGTCGGCCGGATCCCAACCGGACTTCGGGCTTGTCAGCCAGTTGCGCACGTACTGCTTGTCAAAGCTCGGCTGGGTCGCACCCTCTTCGTAGCTGTCCGCCGGCCAGTAGCGGGAAGAGTCTGGGGTGAGGACTTCGTCGGCAAGCACAAGCTCACCGTTTTCGTCCAAACCGAACTCAAACTTGGTGTCCGCCAGGATGATGCCCTTGGTCTCCGCGTACTCGGCGGCACGGGTGTAGACATCCAGCGTTGCTGCACGCAGGCGCTCAGCCAGGTCAGAACCAACCTTGTTGGCCACGAACTCGAAGGTGACGTTCTCGTCGTGATCCCCCTGCTCCGCCTTGGTCGCCGGGGTGAAAATCGGCTCAGGCAACTTCGATGCCTCAGTTAGGCCCTCCGGCAGTTTCACACCACAGACGCGGCCAGTGGCGTCGTATTCCTTCTTGCCAGAGCCGGTGAGGTAACCACGCGCAACGCACTCGAAGGGCACCATGTCGAGCTTCTTGACCACCATGGCGCGACCGAGGACCTCTTCGGGAATGCGCTCGTCGTCAATCGGCCCCGCAAGATGGTTCGGGACATCGCCGAGCAGGTCGAAGAAGAACATCGACGTTGCGGTGAGGATACGCCCCTTGTCCGGAATGGCCGGCTCGAGCGAGAAATCGAACGCCGAAATACGGTCGGATGCCACCATCAGCAGCGTGTTGTCATCGACTTCGTAAATTTCGCGGACCTTGCCGCCGGCGAGATGGGCATAATCAGAAAGCTCTGGACGCATGCGCGTTAGTATATTCCCCGTGATCAAACGCGCGACTGCAGTCCTACTCCCCCTCGTTTTGGCTGCGTGCGGCACCCCTTCGGAGTTCGCCGGCAACATGCCAGCGTTTGAACCAACCCGCGACGGCACCACATTGTCCTTCGGCGACACCGCCCGCATGGTCACCGAGGATGTGAGCTTCCACGTCCCCGTGCAGTGGGACGTCACCGTCGGTGCCCCCAAAACGCGGCGCGCTCCACGCAGCGCCGAGCAGGCAAACATGCTCGTGTGCTTCCCAGTCACGTTCACCCCGGTTGCGGTGGGTGAGTTCCCCGTGGACGTCACCGTCACGCTGCCGAAGCTCACGCTTGTCGACGACACCCTCACCGCCAACACCGCCACCCCCGACTACTGCGGCGAAAGCACCATCACCGGCTACACCCCGGACCTCACCGGGCCCCAGCACGGCTTCGTCGCCTCCTGGTCCGGCACCGCAGACCGGGGTGTAGTAGGCACCGGCGTCGAGGTCAGCACCCGCGACGCCACTGTGACCTTTACTTCCCCCTAGAGGATCTCGCCCGGGGTGTAGTTCGCAGCCTCCGGGTGCGCATCCACAACCTCTTGCACGCGTGCAAGCACACGATCCACCTGCGCCTCGGCAGCGCCGATGAACGCGTGGCGGTCCTCGAGCGCCTTGTCCAGTGCGGCCTTGTCCAACGGAAGGCGCTCGTCGTTAGCCAAACGCTCCACAAGGTTCTGCTCCGCGCCGCGCTCGCGCATGTCCAGCGCCATAGCGACGGCGTTTTCCTTGATCACCTCGTGTGCGGTCTCACGGCCGACGCCAGCGCGCACCGACGCCATGAGGATGCGGGTGGTGGCAAGGAACGGCAGGTAGCGGTCCAGCTCGCGGTTGATCATGGCCGGGAACGCGCCGAACTCGTCGAGCACGGTCAGCATGGTTTCCAGCTGGCCGTCAATGGCGAAGAACGCATCCGGCAGCGCCACGCGACGCACCACGGAGCAGAACACGTCGCCCTCGTTCCACTGCTGGCCAGCAAGGTCGCCAACCATGGTGAGGTAGCCACGCAGGATGACCTGGAAGCCGCCGACGCGCTCACAGGAGCGTGCGTTCATCTTGTGCGGCATCGCCGAGGAACCAACCTGGCCTTCCTTGAAGCCCTCCGTGACCGTCTCGTTGCCAGCCATGAGGCGGATCGTGGTGGCCAGCGACGACGGGCCTGCACCCAACTGCACCAGCGAGGACACCACGTCGAAGTCGAGCGAGCGCGGGTACACCTGACCCACCGAGTCAAAGACGCGGTCGAAGCCGAGACCTTCTGCGATGCCCTGCTCGAGCTGCGCCAGCTTGGCCTCGTCGCCACCCATGAGATCCAACATGTCCTGCGCGGTACCCATCGGGCCCTTGATGCCGCGAAGTGGGAGCCGATCCAACAGTTCCTCAATCCGTTCGATGGCCACCAGGATCTCATCGGCAGCAGAGGCGAAACGCTTGCCCAGCGTGGTGGCCTGCGCCGCAACATTGTGGGAGCGTCCAGCCATGACCAGGGACTTGTACTCGCCAGCGCGGTTGCCCACCGCCTTGAGCAGTGCGACTGCCTTGTCGCGGGTCAGTTCCAGCGCCTTGCGCACCTGGAGCTGCTCCACGTTCTCAGTCAGGTCACGCGAGGTCATCCCCTTGTGGATCTCCTCGTGGCCCGCCAACGCATTGAACTCCTCAATGCGTGCCTTCACGTCGTGGCGAGTGACCTTCTCGCGCTGCGCGATCGAGTCCAGGTCGACCTTGTCGATGACCTTCTCGTAGTCCTCGATAGCGCCCTCGGCGACCTCGACACCGAGTTCCTTTTGGGCCTTGAGCACTGCGATCCACAGTTGGCGCTCAAGGATGATCTTGTGCTCCGGGGCCCACAGGGTGGCCATCTCCGGGGAGGCGTAACGGTTGCTCAGAACATTGGAATTATTCGGTTTCACGGCATTTATCCTAGGGAAATAGCGCCTTCGATGGCGGGACGGGCGATGTCTTTGCGGTAGAAGGACCCGGGCAGTTCGATGCCCTCAATGATGCGGTACGCGTTGTCCACGGCCTCCTTGAGCGTTGCGCCATTGCCGACGACACCAAGCACACGGCCACCAGACGCCACATACTTGCCGTCCTCTTCCTTGGTGCCTGCGTGGAGGACCTTCGTCGGGTCATCCAACGCATCGCCGGTGATCACACCACCGGTCTTTGCGGACTGCGGGTAGCCCTCGGCAGCCAGCACCACCATGGCGGCGAACCCCTCGCGCCACTGCAGCGGCTCGATCTCACTCAGGCGACCCTGTGCGACGGCCAGCAGCACGTCTGCCAGCGGGGTCTCCAACAACGACAGCACGGCCTGGGTTTCCGGGTCGCCGAAGCGGGCGTTGAACTCCACCACCGCCGGGCCTTCCGGCCCCCACGCGGCGCCGATGTACAGCAGGCCCTGGTACGGGATGCCACGGTTGACCATTTCGGTAGCCACGGGGCGGGCGATGTCGTCGACAAGCACCTGCACCCCGTTCTCCGGCAACCACGGCAGCGGGGCATACGCACCCATGCCGCCGGTGTTCGGCCCCTCGTCGTTGTCGTAGGCGCGCTTGTGATCCTGAGCGGGCAACAGCGGCACAACCGTCTCACCGTCGACGAGGCAGAACAGCGACACCTCCGGGCCTTCAAGGAAGGACTCGAACAACACCGGGTTGCCGGCGGCGATGACAGCCTCCGCGTGTGCCTTGGCTTCAGCGCGGTTCTCGGTGACCACAACACCCTTGCCGCCGGCAAGGCCGTCGTCCTTGACCACGTAGCGCGGCCCGTACTCGTCTAACGCGGACTCGATACCATCTGCCGATTCCACGCGGGTCGCCGTCGCCGTCTTCACACCAGCCGCCGCCATGACCTCCTTGGCAAACGCCTTCGAGCCCTCAAGCTGCGCGGCCGCCTTCGTTGGGCCGAAGACGGGGAAACCGGCGTCGATCAGCGCGTCGGCTGCACCCGCAACCAACGGCACCTCAGGTCCGATGACCACGAGTTCCGCGTCGATCTCACGGGCGAGCGACACAATATCTACTGGGGACGACACGTCGAGCGGACGCACCGTGGCCAGGCGGGACATACCCGCGTTACCCGGCGCGACAGTGAGCTCGTTGCCGTGCATTGCATGGAGAAGGGCGTGTTCCCGGCCGCCCGAACCGATGACAAGGATGCGCATGCGCTCCAACTTACCGGTAGCGTCGGAGACTATGAGCACTGTATTCAGCAAAATTATTGCAGGCGACATCCCGGGCCGAATTGTGTACCAGGACGACAAGGTCGCAGCCTTCCTCACCATCGAACCGGTCGCGTACGGCCACACGCTGGTCGTTCCCATCGAAGAGATTGACAAGTGGACCGACATCCCGGCGGACCTGTGGGCGCACATGAATGAGGTGGCGCAGAAGGTCGGACGGGTGATCGTCGATAAGTTTGATGCGCAGCGCGCGGGCTACCTCATCGCAGGATTCGAGGTCCCCCACGCCCACATCCACGTCTTCCCCGCCAACGACATGTCCGGCTACTCGCTGGCCAGCGCAATGCGTGCCGACGAAACCGACGCCGCCAAGATGGACGCCGCCGCCGACACCATCCGCGAAGGCATTAAGCAGCTGGAAGCGAAATAGTAAACGTCGAGCCCTCGCCCGGCGCCGTATCGACAACCACGGTGCCGCCGTGGGCCTCGATCAGCGATTTGGTAATCGCCAACCCCAACCCCGAGCCTCCGCCCGAGCTGCGGTTGCGCGATGCATCCGCACGGTAGAAGCGCTCAAAGATGTGCTCGGCGTCCTTCTGTTCCATGCCGCAGCCATTATCCGCAATGTCGAGGACCACACGGTCCAGGTTGTGACGGATCGTGATGGTCACCTCAGCATCCGGGCCCGCATGCTTGAACGCGTTGGTGACCAGGTTGACCACCACCTGGCGTAGCCGGCCGGGATCTCCCACCACGACAGGGACGTATGGGGTGTCCTTGACCACGTCCACCACCCGCTCTGGGTAGGCGGCGTGCATCGAGTCCTTCACCGAAAGCGCAAGCTCGAGCACATCCACCTCCTGCTTCTCCAGGCGGGAACCCTCCGCACGGGTTAGCGCCAGCAGGTCCTCGACGAGCAGCTGCATACGCGCGGACTCTTCATCGATCTTGCTCAGCACCATTTGCGGGTCATCCACCATGCCCTTGCGGTACAGCTCGGTGTATCCGCGCACGCTGGTGAGCGGTGTACGCAGTTCGTGTGAAGCATCGCCAACGAAGCGGCGCATCTGCTCTTCCTGCGTTTTCGCATTTTCCAGCGATTCTTGCAAGCGGCTCACCATGGTGTTCATGGCAAACGACAGACTGCCCACTTCTGTCTCACGTGGCCAAGCGGGCACTCGCCTGTCGGTATCGCCTCCGGCGATCGCCAGAGCGGTGTTTTCCACAATCTTTAACGGAGCCAACGCACGTGCCACGAAGTAGTTACTTGCAATGCCAATGCCGACGAGCACCAGAGCCCCAACCAGCGCCTCAATCTGTGCCAGGGAGCGCAACATCCGGTACTCCGACTCCAGCGACTTCGCCACATACTGCACGGAACCGTCGGACTGCTCCGTGGCAATGGCACGCCAGCGCTTCACAGTCGTCGTATTTGGGTCGCTGAGATCAGAAGTGATCGTGACCAACTGTCCGAAGTCAGTCGTTTTGATCTGGCTCCAATCTGGCGAGTTGACCTCCCCCGGGCGCGACACCATCACGCCCCGGTCCGGGTACAGCCTGGATTGGGTGAACTCACTCGGCAGGTTCCAAGGGTTGAACTGCCACACCGGCCCCTGGTGCGCCCACGTATCCAAGCCTTCCCGCAGCTGGTCGTCTGCACGGTCCAGCAGCAGGTTGCGCATGAGGAAGTAGATCAGCACGGAACTCAGTGTCGTACCGATCACGGAGATGACCATCACGGTGGTGACAAGTTGCCGCTTCAGTGGCTTCTTTGTCGGCCCCGTAAATAAGGAATACGCCATAACGTTGCGAAAGGCCTACTGGCGTGGGGTGCGCAGTACGTAACCGACACCACGGACCGTGTGGATCAGCGGCACATCGCCCGTGTCTACCTTGCGGCGCAGGTAGGAAATGTAGGACTCGACCACGTTGCCGTCGCCGCCGAAGTCGTAGTGCCACACGTTGTCCAGGATCTTCGCCTTGGACACGACCACCTCAGCGTTGAGCATGAGGTAGCGCAGCAGGTTGAACTCCGTCGGGGAGAGCTCGACGATCTCGCCGGCTTTGGTGACCTCGTGGGTGTCGTCGTTAAGCGTCAAGTCCGCATAACGCAAGGTGGAATCCTGGTTCGAATCGTCCACCACGTTGCCGCGCCGCAGGATCACACGCAGGCGCGTAATCACCTCTTCGAGCGAGAACGGCTTGGTCACGTAATCATCCGCGCCAATGGTCAGGCCGTGGATACGGTCCTCCACGGCATCCTTTGCTGTCAGGAACAGCACCGGACTGTCAAGTCCTTCAGCTCGTAGCTTGCTGAGCAGCTCAAAGCCGTCCATCTCCGGCATCATCACGTCCAGGATGTACGCATCCGGGCGGGAGGTGCGCGCCAGCTCGAGGGCTTCCGCACCAGAGTTGGCGGTCTCCACATCAAAACCCTGGAACTTCAGAGACACCGTCAACAGTTCGACGATGTTCGGCTCGTCATCAACAACCAGCACCTTGAGGTTCTGCGAGTCAGCCATGGTTTGTGTTCTCCTTAATTTTTGCGGCAATCATGCACTTGCCACGATTAAACAACACAACGCTGTACGTCGCCTGTGTACTTGCTGCCCAAGGTTGAGCAAGTCGATCTTTGTTCGCCAAAGAAAATGTCCCCTCGCCGATACGTATCGACGAGGGGACCCACGAGCTGGAGACGAGACTTGAACTCGCAACCTACGCATTACAAGTGCGTTGCGCTACCGATTGCGCCACTCCAGCAACGCGCTAGATCTTACACATAGCCCGTGGTCGCGCGAAAACCGCCAAGCCGATAGTGTGGCCTGTGTGGAAAAGAGATTGTGGGGAAAGCTCAGAGGTTCGCGCCAACGCTTAGCGACGATCGACGCTGCCCGCACCTCTCCTCCCCCATCCGTCCTCGCCCCAATCAACCTGACCGACCCGACCGAGGTCGCCGCGGTGATGAACATCGCCGCCCGTATCGGCGAGATCCTCATCGCAAACGCAACAACATCTGCGGACGCGATCAAGCAGATCCACACCGTGTGTTCGTCGTACGGCCTGCACTACGTGCACGTGTCCATCACGGTGAACACGATTACGCTGAACACCATCATCGGCGTGGACCATCGCACCCCGGTCACCGTGTTCCGCGTGGTCACCATGATCAGCGAGAACTACCACAAACTGCAGGAAGTGGACCGCCTGATCCGCTCGATCCGCTCAGGCGCAACACCGCCTGAGATGGCGGAGAAGATTCTCGACGAGATCGACAACGCCCCCATCCCCTACCGCAACACCCGCAACTTGGCCGGCTGGACTGTGATGGGTTTCTTCGTCGCCATGCTGCTCGGCGGCGATTTGCTGCTCATGTTCTTCGGCGGCCTGACCGCGTTTCTCATCATGGGCTTTTCCAAGTTGCTCTCCCGTGGCGGGTTGCCCGGGTTTTTTCACAATGTGATTGGTGGGTTCGTCGCCACGCTGCCCGCTGCAATCGCCTATGACTTTTCCGCCTCGATCGGGCACACGATCAACCCCAGTCAGCTGATCGCAACAGGCATCATCGTCCTGCTTGCAGGTTTGACGCTGGTGCAATCGCTTCTCGACGGCGTCACCGGGTCCATGGTCAACGCCTCCGCCCGCTTCTTCCAAGCCATGTTGGGTACCGGCGGCATCGTCGCAGGCGTCGCCGCTGGCGTGCAGGTTTCCGAGCTGGTCGGGATGCCACTGCCACCAGTCGAGGTGCTCCCAGCTGATGCGGCGTACAACAACGTGTGGCTGACCACCTTCGGTGGCGCGATGGCGGCCGCTGCCTTTGCGGTGTGTTGCTTTGCGGAACGAGCCGCTGTGCTGCTGTCCTTCGTCACCGCAGCGACAGGTTCATTCATCTTCTACATCGTGCTCACTCCGCTCGGCGCTGGCCGACTGTTGGCTATCGCGGCGTGTGCGGTCGCCGTCGGCTTGGCCGGCGGTCTCATTTCCCGTCGCTTCCTGATCAACCCGGTGATCACTGCTGTCGCCGGCGTGACCCCGTTCCTGCCCGGTTCGTGGATCTACCGCGGCATGTACGCACTGATGAACGAGCAGCTCCTGCTCGGCATGATGAACCTACTGACCGCGATCGGCACCTGCCTCGCCCTAGCCGGCGGTGTGGTGTTCGGCGAGTGGCTGGCCCGCCGCATCCGTGCTCCACAGCTCTACGTGCCGTACGAGGCGTTTAGGCGCGCTGGCCGGCTGACTTTCCAGCAGATTCGTCGGGTACGGCGCCGTCGTTAAGCAGGTGGCGTAGAATGATGGGGCTTTAGCTGTCGTTCTTGCAAGGAGGAACCCCCAAGTGCCACCTAAGATCACCGATTCGCGCCCCACCGCCGAACAAACGCATGCCGTTGAGGAGCAAACTGCGTCGGGCGCCCGTCGGATCGTGGCCACTTACGCTGAGGACTTCCTGGACGGCGTAACGCTCATGTCCATGCTGGGTGTCACCCCGCAGGGCTTCGTGTACAAGCGCTACGTCGAGGACCTGGAGCAAGCAGCGGAAGAGGAAGCGCCGAAGAAGGCCACCAAGAAGAAGGCCACGAAGAAGAAGGCGTCCAAGAAGAAGGCCACCAAGAAGAAGGCGACGAAGAAAAAGTCCACCAAGAAGGCAGTGAAGAAGGCTGCCAAGAAGACTGCTAAAAAGTCGACGAAGAAGACCGCCAAGAAGGCCTAATGGGTAGCAACGAGTTCCTCGTCGTGGCCAACCGCCTGCCTGTAGACAAGGTGGGCGACCATTACGAGGTCTCCCCTGGCGGTTTAGTCGCAGCCCTCGCACCGGTACTGCGCTCCCGTGGGGGCTGCTGGGTGGGATGGCCTGGCAATACCAGCGCAGAACTCGAACCGTTTGAGTTCAACGGCATCTCGCTGGTCCCCGTGTGCTTGGACCAGGACGACTTCGAGGGCTTCTACGAGGGCTTTTCCAACTCCACATTGTGGCCGCTGTACCACGACCTCATCGTCACCCCCGAGTACAGGCAGGAGTGGTGGGAGCGCTATGTCGCCGTCAACGAAAAGTTTGCGCGGGCGACCGCCAAAGCCGCTGGCAAAAACGCCACGGTGTGGGTGCAGGACTACCAGCTTCAGCTCGTACCGGGGATGCTGCGCGAACTACGCCCCGACTTAACCATCGGCTTTTTCCTGCACATCCCGTTCCCGGCACCAGCGCTGTTCCAGCAGTTGCCGTGGCGCGACGAGATCCTCTCCGGCCTGTCCGGCTGCGACCTGATCGGTTTTCAGCGCACCACGGACGAAGAGAACTTCCGCCTGCTCACCACCGATATTCGTACTGGCACCTTCCCCATTTCTATTGATGCGGATGAGGTGCAGGCGGCGACGGAGTCGTCGATACGCACACTGCGCAATTCGCTCGGCAACCCGAAGCACGTGCTGCTGGGCGTGGATCGGATGGATTACACCAAGGGCATCCTGCAGCGACTGCTGGCGGTCGAGGAACTGCTGGAGGAAGGCGAACTCGACGATATTGCCGTGGTGCAGTTGGCCACGCCGTCGCGCGAGCGCATCGAGCACTACCGCAAGACCCGTACGGAAGTTGAGCAGGCGATCGGGCGCATCAACGGCCGCTTCGGCCAGGTCGGCCGCCCAATCGTGCACTACATTCACCGCGGGGTGTCCAAGGACAAGCTGGGTACCTTTTATGCAGCGGCCGACATCATGCTGGTCACACCGTTTAAGGACGGCATGAACCTCGTGGCCAAGGAATACGTCGCCTCCCACCCCAACGGCGACGGTGCGCTGGTGCTCTCCGAGTTCGCGGGTGCTGCGGTGGAGCTCAACCAGGCCTACCTGTGCAACCCGTTCGACCTGGGGTCCGTCAAGGCCGCGATTGTGGCCGCAACCAATCCTGATCCGGCACGCATGCGGGCGATGCACGACTGGGTCATGGAACACGACGTGACCCGCTGGGCGCAGGACTTCTTGGAGGCGTTGTGAAGCGCGCGCTGCTGCTCGCCCCGGTGATGCTGCTCGCGGCGTGTTCGAGCCCGCAGCAGTGGCACGTCGTTGGCGTATACACCGACCCAGAGGCGCCCGTCGCGCGCAATACCGGCGGCGCATCCGTCACCTTTTCGGGTTCGTCGTTTTCCGGCACCACCGGCTGCGCTGAGGTTTCCGGCGAGTTCGACGGGGAGGACACTGTCCGTTTACGCGATGTCACCGTCGGCGACCCGGGCGACTGCGCCGGTTGGGCCCGCCACATGCACGACCAGTTGGCGCCCCTGCTTCACGACGACACCGAGTTCACCGTCACCCGCCCAACCGATACCGACCTTGTACTCACCCTGCTCAGTGACGCCGTGGATGCCCCGGCCGTTAAACTGCGCACATGGTGATTGCTCAGGCAGAAACGTTGTTGGTGTGCCTCGATTTCGACGGCACGCTTGCTGAACTCAACCCCGACCCCTACGCGGTGACGATGCATCCGGCGGCCGAGGACGCGATCCGTCGCCTTGCTGCTCTCCCCGGCACCGAGGTTGCAATCCTGTCCGGCCGCCACCTCGACGGTCTGCGCCAGGTCCTCCCTTCCGGCCTCAATGTCACCCTCGTCGGCTCCCACGGCGCCGAGCCCGGGCCCACGCTTGACGACGACTCCCGCGCCCACCTCGACGACATCGAACGCCAACTGCGCGACATCGCCATCCCGCCCGCCTATGTGGAGGTGAAGCCGTATCAGAGGGTGTTGCACGTGGCGCCGGTCGCGGATAAGCAGGCGGCCCAGGACATGCTCGACGCCGCCGCTGCCCTGCCCGCCCGAAAGATCACACTGGGACACAATGTGGTGGAGTTTTCGGCCGTGGATATCACGAAGGGCACCTGGCTCGCTGAATACAAACGTGACTTCGCGGCCACCGTGTTCGCGGGTGACGACGACACCGACGAAACCGCCATCGCCGCCCTCGGCCCCACCGACCTGGCGGTAAAGGTCGGCGACAAACCCTCGCTGGCGTCGCGTCGCGTCGCAGATGTTGACGCCATGGCTGAGCTCTTGGCGGAACTCGCCGACGAAAGGGAAGCATGGAACGCCTCTCGCTAGAGCACCAGGGACGCACTCGCACCTGGACCGCCGTCGAAGGCGACCCCGACACGCTCCTGCTGGTGCTGCACGGCTCGCGCCAATCCGGCAACGTGATGCGCAACTTCACCGACCGCACCTTTGAAACCCTCGGCGCGACCGTGGCCTACCCGGACGGTGTGGAGCACCACTTCAACGACCTGCGCACCGGTTTCAACGAATCCGCACGCCGCCTGAACATCGACGACGTCGGATTCCTACGGAAGGTCATCGCACACCACGCCCCGCGTCGCGTGATCGGCATCGGCTTTTCCAACGGCGGCCAAATGGTCATGCGCCTCCTTTTCGACGCCCCCGGCCTCCTCGACGGCGCCGCCACCTTCGGCGCCTCCATGCCCGTCGAATCCAACACGTGTGTTGGCACTTCCGATTATCAGCCCACCCCGCTCGTTTCCGTCCAAGGCACCGCCGACCCGCTCGTCCCCTACAACGGCGGCGAAGCCGGGATCGGCGGCAACAACCGTGGCCAGACCCGTTCCGCAATCAACTCTGCACAGTTCTTTGCGGAACTCAACTCGTGTGGGTGGCGGGGGTCGTCGACAAGCGGTGCCCTGCGTATCGACGACTGGCACGGCCCCGCCCCCGTCCGCCTCATCACCATCGACGGTTTCGGCCACATGGTGCCGGTCGCCAAACCGCTCGACGCGCGGCTTGGGCCCGGCACCGACGAGATCACCGGCGGTGAGGTTATTCAGCGATTCTTCTTTGACGAGCGAACTCGCTAAGCACCACGCCCGCCGCCACCGACGCGTTGAGGGACTCCACCCAATCCGTCATCGGCACCGACATGATCACGTCGCAGTTCTCGCGCACCAGGCGTGAAATGCCCTTGCCTTCGGAGCCAACCACGATCACTACCGGGCCCGTGGCCTGGTCAAACGTGTCCAGGGTGTGCTCGCCGCCCGCATCCAGGCCGACGACCGTGTAGCCGTTGTCCTGGAACTTCTTCACCGTGCGAGTCACGTTGGTCACGCGCGCCACCGGCAACTGCGCCGCCGTACCCGCCGACGTCCGCCACGCCACACCCGTGACCTGCGCCGAACGCCGTTCCGGGATGATCACGCCGTTACCGCCAAACGCCGCCGTCGAACGAATCACCGCACCAAGATTGCGCGGATCCGTAATGTTGTCCAGCACCACAAACATGCCGGGGCCATCCACCGACTCCAGCAGGTCATCCAGGTCCGCGTACTTGTACGGCTGGATCTTCAGTCCGATGCCCTGGTGTAGGCCGTTACCGGTCATCGCATCCAACTGCTGACGCGGCACTTCCTGCACCGGAATGTTCTTGCTGTTCGCCAGCGCAACGGCCTCGCTCAGACGATCATCGTGGCCGGTGCCCTGCGCGACGAACAACGCCTCCGACGGCACCTTCGCCTTCAGACACTCAATGACCGGGTTGCGGCCCACCACCAGATCCGCCACCTCACGATCGTGCCGGCCCTGCGCGCGGCGCTTCTGCTCCAACTTGCGCTTATGCGCCGCGTGGTAGACGCGATCCTCAGCCTTCGGCGTCGCACCCTTGCCCTTCAGTCCACGGCGACGCTGCCCGCCAGAGCCCTTCGTCGGACCCTTTTTGTTCTTCTTCTGTACGTCACGACGCTGATACGGTTTCGCCATCGTCTACTCCTTTACCTGCCACTGCGGCCCCTCGGCCGTGTCGGTCACTTCAATTCCCGCACGCGCCAACCGGTCGCGCACCTCGTCCGCCGTGGCCCAATCCTTCTCCGCACGCGCGGTCGCACGGCGTTCCAGTTCAGCTTCCACCAGCACGTCTAATGCCTTGCTATTGCCATTGCTTGACGACGACGGCCACGCCCCCGGATCAACACCCAACACCGCCGCCATCGCACGCACCTGCGCCGCGATCGGGGCCGGATCGGCTGCCTTATTGCCCTCGCGCACAAGGTTGTGGATTTCTGCGAGGGCTTTCGGGACGGCGAAGTCGTCGTTAAGCGCCTGCTCAAATGCCTCAGTCCACGTCGACGGCTCCGGCATACCAGCGCGCTTCACAAACTCCTCGATGCGCCTAAAGCCGGCCGCAGCTTCCTTGAGCGCCTCCGGCGAATACTCCAACACGCTGCGGTAATGCGCCGACCCGAGGTAGTAACGCAACTCCACCGGGCGCACCTCCTCCAGCATGTTGTCGATGGACAGCACATTGCCCAGGCTCTTCGACATCTTCTCGCCAGCCATGGTCACCCAGTGGTTGTGCATCCAGTACTGCGCGAAATCATCGCCCGCCGCATGCGACTGCGCCTGCTCGTTCTCGTGGTGCGGGAACTGCAGGTCAAGGCCACCACCGTGGATGTCAAACGTGCCACCCAGGTACCACGTGGACATCGCCGAGCACTCCAAGTGCCACCCCGGACGCCCATCGCCCCACGGGGTCGGCCAACTCGGCTCACCCGGCTTCGCCGCCTTCCACAACGCGAAGTCACGTGCGCCTCGCTTGCCCGCGTTCGACGTCTCCCCCTGCTCCATCTCCTCAACCTTGTTGCCGGAAATCGAGCCGTAATCGCCGCCCGCCTTCACCCAAGCGTCGACGTCGAAGTACACCGAACCGTCCGCTGCATAGGCGTAGCCGTTATCAATCAGGCGCTGCATGTAATCGACCATCTGCGTCACATGCCCAGTCGCCCGCGGCTCCACCGACGGCGGCAACACACCAAGCGTGTCGTACGCACGGGTGAACTCACGCTCGTACGTGGACACCCACTCCCACCAGGGGCGATTGTGCTCGTCTGCCTTGGCGAGAATCTTGTCGTCAATATCCGTAACGTTGCGCACAAACGCGACGTCGTTGCCCTTCGCCGCAAACCAGCGACGAACAATATCGAACGCAACACCCGAACGCAGGTGGCCAATATGCGGCTTCGCCTGCGGAGTGGCGCCACACAGATAAATCGAAACGTGGCCAGGATTCACCGGCTCGAAGTCTCGCAGCGTGCGGGTCTTGGTGTCGAAAATACGTTGATTCACGCCGTTTATCCTACGTTGCCGTTCAATTCCACCAACGCAGTGGCAATCGCCGCCCGGCCCTCACCCGAACCAGTGAACCCCATGTGGTCCGTCGTCGTCGCCGACACCGACACCGGGGCCCCCAGGGCCTCAGAGAGGACCCTTTCCGCTTCCTCCCGCACCGGGCCCATCTTCGGGGTCTGCCCAATCATTTGTGCAGAAACATTGACGACGGTGTGGCCGTGGTCGTCGATAAGCACCCGGAGCTCCTCGAGCAACTGCACCCCTCGGACCCCGTCATACTCCGGGCGGCCGACCCCGACGAACGAGCCGAGATCTCCAAGGCCCGCCGCCGACAGCACCGCGTCCACGATCGCGTGGCTGACAACATCGCCATCTGAATGACCTTCGCAACCATCCTGGCCCTCGTGCAGAATTCCGGCGATCCAGCAATCCTTCCCGGCCTGGATCTGATGGGCATCGAAGGCAGTACCAACTCGCAGATTCGTCATGGACTGAACACTACCCACTCCGGGGACGCCGAGTCGTATTCTTCGAAGCCCTCGCGCTCCAGTTCGAGGTCGCGCAGGTGTCTCTTCAGCGAGGCGAGGAGTTCCGGCGTAATCTCCGGCATCTTCTCCGGCGCATACTCGAACTTGCGGCCAAACTTATCCTCCAGCGTGGTGATCGTTTCCACGCAGGCTTCCCAGTCGTAGTCCTTTTCGTACTGCTCCACCGCCGAGTGACACCGGGCGTTGAACTCCGCACTGTCGCGGCGCCGCTTCCGACGCTGTTCCAGAGTGGACTTCCACCGCGGGTTTTCACCTTCGGCGAGATACTCGACGATCAAGCCGTCGGGTTCGCTGACCTGGAAGGTGCCGTCATCGAAAAGCCAGACGACTTCGCCCGTGACGTGATCGACCACATAGGTAGCGCGGCGGTCCGTCTTGATGTTGTGGTGACGCTGGCACAGACAGAACAGGTTCGACGGCGTCGTTTTGCCGCCGTTGCCGTAGGGAATGCGGTGGTCGAGCTGGCAGCGCCTCGCGGCAACGTTGCAACCCGGCCAACGGCAGGTACCGTCGCGGGTTTGCACGAACGCCTTCATTGCTTCGGTGGGCACATAGGCGTCAGTCTCGGCATGTTCAGCCTCGTCGAGGTCGATGACCTTCACCTTGGCGGTTTCTTTGAGCGCGTCGATGATTTCCGTGCCGTCTGCCCCCGACCAGCCGAAGCCGGGAACGAAGTAGCCGGCGCCTGGGGTCTTCGGCGAAAACACGTGCAGCACCAACTGAATCGACGAGTGCTGCTGGCCGGTGAGGATCATCTGCAGTGCATCGTCACGACTGAGCTTGTGTTCCTTCGCGACGGCACCGACATACATATCCATCAGACCAATCGTTGCCGAGTCGCCAGAGATATTCAGACCGGCGTCCCCGTCGTCTTGGCCATAGAACACGCCTTGGCAGGTGCCGAATGGCGCATCTTTTGCTTTCTTGCGAGCTTTCGTTTTCTTCGGGCTTGGTGCCAACTTCGCATCGACTTGCTTAATCCGATCACGCAGGCGGCGCTTTAGCGACGTCGCCGATGGCAACTCCATCCCGGCGGAACGCGGCGTGAACACCTTGACTAGGTAGTCGTCGAACTCAGCCAACACTTCGGGCGTGGCGAGATCGTTCAACCGGTTTAGCACGGTCTCGATTGCGCTAAGGCGCGTGATATCTAGCCGTCGCATATCAGCCTGCATTTGGCGTAGTTTCGGCAGGTCTGCCAAGACGCTATACCCAAGAATTCCGCTTTCAGCCCAGCTCACGGTACGGCCGGCGGCGCTTGCGATGCGCTGGCTTACCAGTTCGAAGTCGTCGATAATCGCACCGGGCTCAGCGTAAGCGTGAAAGATACTGTATTCCGCGTCTCGCATCGCTTGACCTGCGACGCTAATCTGGTCACCCTGACGTTCTGTTGCGAAGTATCCGGTAGACATTGTCCCCCTTTCGATCTTTCAATCGAACATACATGCCACCACCGCGACAATGCAAGGGTTTTTCGAAACTTTTTAGATAATTCGTTCGAACGCCCTAGCTAGTTGCCGGGGATCTCGAACACGGTCGGCTCGGCCTCATCGGTAATGCTTTTCGCCAGGCGAAGATCGATCGGGGTGGTAATCTTGAACGCCATCGGATCGCCCTGAACAGTGGTGACGGGGGCGCCGTACCACTCCATTAGAGACGCGTCATCAGTTGCCACGAACTCGGGCGACTGCTCAAGGTAAGCACGGTTGGCGGCACGCAATTGGCGCAGGTCAAAGCCTTGCGGTGTCTGTGCGGCCCGCAAACGGCTGCGGTCCAGCGTCGCCTCCACCGCATCCACCGCACCCCCACTGACCTGTTTAATGGTGTCCGCGACAGGTACAATCGGCACCACCGCGGGCGCGCCATCGAGCACGGCACGGGCCACGCGGGCAATCATGCCGGGAGGGGTGAGGGCGCGGGCGGCGTCGTGGACGAGCACGCAGGCGTCGTCAAGCGAAATTGCTTCGAGCGCTGCGTAGATGGAGTCCGCGCGCTCCGCACCGCCATGCACAAACTGCACGTCGTGCCCCCGCAGGCACTGTCGGGCATGCTCCTCCATCGCAGGACTGATGACGACGACCACCTGGTCCACAATCTCGGAGGTTTCCATCGCGGTGACGGAACGCTCCAAAAGCGTGCGCCCGCGCAACGGGACGTACGCCTTTGGCACCTCAGCGCCCAGCCGGGTGCCCTGACCTGCTGCGGCAACAACCGCTACAACACGGCGGTCCAAGGGCTCGTCTTACTCGTCGTCGAAAGAAAGCTCGTCGAGGTCAACATCATCTTCGGCGTCAATATCGCCCGGCGCCTCGGAGATACCGGCCTTGACCTGCTCGTCGATGATCTTCTGGATCTCGGCTTCCATCTCCTCGACCTTCTTCTCATCGACAGGCTCTGCAAGCGCGAGCTCGCCGACGAGAATCTGGCGGGCCTTGCCAAGCATGCGCTTCTCACCAGCAGAAAGACCCTTGCCCTGGTCACGGCGCCACAGGTCACGTACAACCTCGGCCACCTTATTAATGTCGCCGGAGGCAAGGCGCTCCTGGTTCGCCTTGTAGCGACGAGACCAGTTGCCGGCCTCCTCAACATCCGTCTCACGCAGCACGGAGAACACCTTCTGCAGGCCCTCCTCGTTGACTACGTCACGCACACCGACAAGCTCGGAGTTCTTTACGGGCACGCGAACCTCAAGGTCTGAGTGGAGAATCTGCAGCACCAAGAAGTCCAGCTTCTCGCCGCGCATCTCACGCTCTTCGATGTCGGCGATACGCGCCGCGCCGTGGTGCGGGTAAACGACCACTTCTCCGACCTTGAATTCCATAAACGCTCCTTGGTGCTCCCGGCGAAGTTTTGACCCCACAACCCTACCACCGCCTTCAAAGCTCCGAATAGGGGATAAAATGGGAAAAGTTGCTGTCTAGGCGCTAAAGTATTCCAGAGAATAACCTTCGAAACCGTTTGACTATGGAGGACCCCACGTGAAGTCCCTGAAGCAGGTAGCCGTTATCGCTGCCGCTGGCTGCGCATCCTTGGCCCTTGTTGGCTGCTCCGCTGGCCAGATTACTCAGACCTCGAACCAGGTCGCTGCTGTGGATGGTGCCAGCGCCGCAACCGAGAACGGCGAAGTTGCTGTGCAGGATGTCACCGTCGTCTTGGCCGAGGACGGCAAGGCTGCCCTCAAGTTCACCGCGACGAACCAGGACACCTCCATGACGGATCACACGTTGAAGTCCGTCACCGCTGGTGGCAACACCGTCAAGATCGCAAACAACAACACGATTAAGTACAACTGCGTGTTGGTTGCTGATTCCGCCGAGGGCCTCGAGCGCCTGCCGCAGGATGACGCGAACTGCATCAGCTACACCGCTACCTCGCTGGCTAACGACGATTTCGCGTACGGCGGCAACGTCCCGGTCACGTTCAACTTTGACACCGGCTCCATCGACGTTGTGGCTACCGTGTCTGCACCGCACCTCGTTTCGGGCCAGGTTGACCGCGAGACTGGCGCGAAGCACTAAGAGCTTTTCGCTTATCGACGAACACATGCCGCTGGGTTAACCAGCGGCCTTTTCATTTTCGAACACTTTTCGAACACTTGCAGGCTCCGTGTCGTGTGCGTGTTATACGGTGTCGCACATGGCTAAGAAACCTCGCGTGATCCACACGTGCTCCGAATGCGGCTACTCTTCCCCGAAGTGGCTCGGCCGCTGCCCTGAGTGCGGGTCGTGGGGAACGTTGCAAGAAGAAGCGCCGGCTGCGGTTTCCGCAGGTCCGGTAAAGACGTCTGCGCTGACACCGACGTCGCCCGCGACCCCGATCACGAAGGTGAACGCGACTGCGACGCGCACGTTGCCCTCTGGCATCCGGGAACTCGACCGGGTGTTGGGTTCCGGTGTCGTGCCGGGGTCGGTGGTGCTGATGGCCGGTGAGCCGGGCGTGGGTAAATCGACGCTGTTGCTTGAGGTGGCATCCCGGTGGGCGGCGATGGATGGCCGCAAGGCGCTATACGTGACTGCTGAGGAATCTGCAGGCCAGGTCCGTGCCCGTGCTGAACGCACCGATGCGTTGAAAGACACGCTGTACTTGGCGGCGGAGTCGAACCTCGACGTGGTGTTTGGCCACGTCCAGCAGGTCAACCCCTCACTGCTCATTGTGGATTCGGTGCAGACCATGCACGCCGCGGGTGTGGAAGGTGTTGCGGGTGGGGTGGCACAGTCCCGCGCAGTAACGGCTGCGCTGACCACACTGGCGAAGACGACGAACCTGCCGATCATCCTGGTGGGGCATGTGACTAAGGACGGCAACGTGGCCGGCCCGCGCGTGCTCGAGCACCTGGTGGATGTGGTGTTGAACTTTGAGGGTGACAGGCAGTCGTCGTTACGCATGCTGCGTGGCATGAAGAATCGCTTCGGGGCGACGGACGAGGTGGGGTGCTTCGAGCAGACCGCTGGTGGCATCCGGGAGGTACCGGACCCATCGGGGCTGTTCCTCTCTCACCGCGGGAAGACTCCGGACGGTTCTGCGGTCACGGTGGCGATGGATGGCGTCCGGCCGATGCTGGCGGAAGTCCAGGCACTTACCGTCGATCCGGTGAATAAGAGCCCGCGACGCGTGGTCACGGGCTTGGATTTCAACAGGGTGCCGATGGTGCTCGCTGTCCTGCAGGCACGCTGCGGGCAGCGCACGAATGACAAGGACGCGTACGTAGCAACCGTTGGCGGTGTGAAGATCACCGAAACAGCAACGGATCTTGCGGTCGCGCTGGCTACATGGTCGAGCCTGCACGAAACACCGCTGCCGCCGAAGACTGTGGTCATCGGCGAAGTGGGCCTCGCGGGTGAACTACGAAGGGTGCCTAACCTCGGACGCCGCCTGCAGGAGGCGGCGAGGTTGGGATACGAAAACGCGATCGTGCCCAGCGGAGAACTCGAACCGGTCGAGGGAATGCGGGTCAGTCAGGTCTCTACGCTCGGGGAGGCGATCGCGCTGTTAGCTAAATAACTACAAGAAACTAGGTGATGTTGAAGGGGGCTGCTTCCGAAGCATTGTCGCCGATGACCGTGTGCAGGAAGTAGGACCCCGGCTCGATCGCGGGACGGTCATCACACTTACCCGGCTGAGATACGGTGCCGGACCAGCGAGCCTGGTAGCCCTGCTTCTCCCCCGCCTTGTAGGTCTGGGTGCCGGACACGACGGGCTGGTAGCAGTCGGTGTCTGCCCACATGCGCTCGTTGGTACGCATGTCGTACACCTCGAAGCGCAGGATGTTCTCGTCAAGGTCGATGACGCAGTCGGTGTCGGTCGGGTTTTCCACTTCCATGTAGAACACCGGCTCGGTACCTGCGGCGTAGGAGGGCTGGTTCGGCAACGCCTTGATCCGTAGGTCCTTGAGTTCGCATGCGCCAGTGCGGGCCGGTGCGGCCTCAACACTGGAAGGTTCCTCGGACGGGGATGCGGACGCAGTCTCAGACGTAGATTCCTCAGGCGCGGCGACGGTCGGCTCGGTAGCCACGGTCGGGTTCACGGTTTGCTCGGTGGAGGTTTCGGTTGCCCCATCCGATCCGGATCCGCCGCTGCGGGCCATGGCGGAAAGCGCCCAGACCAGCAACGCCACAACCACGAGGAGGATGACGAGGGCCGCGACGCGGCGACGCATGTAGATCTCCGGGGGCAATGGGCGCTGGTTCGACATGCTTATAACTTAATCGCCGAAGTTTTCGTAGGTGGTCTCGACACGGCCGTCCGAAAGACGGTAACGCGCGCCAACCACACCGATGCTGTGCTTGCTCAAGCCAGCAACGACGGCGGGGATGCGGGCGACCAAGTGCTCGGCGCCGTGGCGGGCGTGGGCTTGCTCGACCTGTTCGCCGCGCTTTTCGGCCTCGACGATGGATGGGGCGATCTTCTCCACGAACAGGCGGGTCAGGCCGTGCGGGATCTCGCCGGACTCGAACGCCTGGACTGCGGAGCCGACAGCGCCGCACTTTTCGTGGGAGAGGAACAGCACGAGGTCCACGCCGAGGCCGTCGACGGCGAACTCCACGGATGCGGAGACAGCGGAGTCGACGCAGCCGCCGGCGGTGCGGATGACGAAGATGTCGCCGAAGCCGGCGTCGAAAAGCAGCTCGACGGGCACGCGCGAGTCAGAACAACCGATGACACATACGGCTGGGTTCTGGCCGGAGGTGAGCTGCTGGAGTGTTTCGGCGTCGCGGTGCGGGGCGACGGTGTTGCCGGTGGCGAATCGCTCGTTGCCTGCGCGAAGCAGGTCCCACACTTCGCGCGGGGAGGTAGCGGCCTGGAGCTCTGTTGCATTAGTCATACCGGCTATTGTGGCACGCATTGTGCAGAATATTCGCCCAAATCAGGTAGTTGATTGGTATCGCGCCAACGCGCGGGATTTGCCGTGGCGCAAACCGGGTACGTCACCGTGGGGTGTGCTGATCAGCGAGGTCATGAGCCACCAAACCCAGGTGGAGCGCGTTGCCCCCATTTGGTTGGAGTGGATTGAGCGCTGGCCGACTCCGCACGATTTTGCGCAGGCGCGTATCGACGACATCCTGCGCGCCTGGGCCAACCTCGGCTACCCACGGCGGGCGTTGAGGTTGCGGGAGTGCGCGCAGGTGATCGTCGACAAGCATGGCGGCGTTGTGCCGGACGATGTGGACGCGCTGCTGGCACTGCCTGGCATTGGGGACTACACGGCGCGGGCGGTGGCGTGTTTCGCCTACGGGAAGAACGTGCCGGTTGTGGACACGAATGTGCGTCGCGTGGTGGCGCGTGTGGAGCGCGGCCAGGCGCTGGGGGTGCCGGGGAAGAAGGAAATCCAGGAGGTTGCGCACCTGCTTCCGGAGGACAACGGTCCCGAGTTTTCGGTCGGCCTGATGGAGCTTGGTGCGCTGGTGTGCACCGCGAAGGCGCCGAAGTGCGATGCGTGCCCGGTTGCGCAGGATTGTGCCTGGTTGGCGGCGGGCAGGCCGGCACCTGAGGAGGGGCAGCGGCGGCCGTCGCAACGTTTTGAGGGCACGGATAGGCAGGTGCGTGGCAAGATTATGAAGGTACTGCGCGAGGCAGATTCGCCGGTTGAGCAGGCGATTATCGACGCCGTCTGGCCCGACGACGCCCAACGCTCACGCGCCCTGTTCTCACTGTTGGAGGACGGCCTCGCTGAACAGGATGAGCGCGGTTACTTCCACTTACCGCGGTAGGTCAGCCCACCCGGCAGCTTGATCCACACGCCGCCACGCGAGTTGATGGTCACTGGCCCGACGCGTTTGGAGGCGGAAACGCCCGAACCGGAGTAATTCAGCCAGCTGTCCTTGCTGAGCTTCTGGCGCTTACGAAACTGGAAACCCATAGCCGGCAGTTTACACTGCTGTACATGCAAAAACGTTGGTGTGCCCTGCTTATTCCAGTGCTGCTGGCCCCGTACGCGCAGGCGGAGGATCTTAGTGCTGAGTCGTTGTCGTCGTTGTCGTCGGTGGGGTCGTCGACAGTCGATGTGGTGCGCGATGCGTCGTCGTTGTCATCGCTTCCGGAGTCATCGTGGAAACCACTGGCCGGCGCACCAGGTAACGAGGCGGGTTCCCTCGACGCGGTGAAGCGGGTGCCAGGGTCGACCGGCCAGCGCATCCGCTACACCACCACGAACGAAAAGGGCGAGAAGGTCGCGGTGACCGGGGCGTTTTACAAGCACCGCCGTGCGAAGGGACTCATCGCGCTCGCACCGGGCACGCGTGGTCTGGGTGATCAGTGCGCGCCATCGGCAGGCTCGTCCATGCTGGTGCGCATCGAAGACGGCACCGTGAACATTAACTATGAGGCGCCCCTGGTACAGAAGCTGCTCGACGCCGGCTATTCCGTGGTTGTCACCGACTACATCGGGTTGGGCACCGATGGGTTGCACACCTACTTGAACAGGGTGGATCAGGGGCATGCGCTTATCGACGCCGCCCGCGCCGTTGCAAAACCAAACCAAAAAGTGGGCTTCTGGGGCTACTCCCAAGGCGGTGGCGCTTCCGCGGCCGCTGCGGAACTCGTCGCCGACTACGCCCCCGAACTCAACGTGATGGGAACGTTCTCCGGTGCCCCACCAGCCGACCCGCTGGGTGTGCTGGAGCAAGGTACCGCACCGATGCTCACCGCCGTGGCCGGTTTTGCCGCTGCGAGCTACTCCGAAAGCTACCCGGAATTCGGCGAGGCCCTGCAGGAACACCTCACCGACGAGGGCAAAGTCTGGCTCGAAGGACTGAAAACCTCGTGCGTGGTCGACGCCTCGTTGTCTGCGCCAGCCGACCCTTCCACACTGTTCACCGCAGGCAACTCGTTCGCTGAAGTGGTGCACTCGGATGAGCGGCTGGCGAAGTATCTGGAACTAAACAAAATGGGCACCGTCGCGCCGTCTGCGCCGATCATGGTGATGACGAATGCCGACGACGACCTCGTTCCGGAGCCGCAAGCCACCCAACTGGCAGAGGACTATTGCGCCGTCGGTGCGCAGGTGGAGTACCGACGCGTGGTGGTGCCGGGTTCCCCGACGCAACCATTGTCTTCGGGGCGTCTGCAGTTGACGCCACGCGTTCCTGGTTCGGGCCATGCCGCTCCCCTGCTTTTGCAGGCCGATAATGCGATTGCGTGGATGGATGATCGTTTCGCCGAACAGCCTATGAAACGGGTGTGCCCCTCCGACCACCCTGCATATGAGGTGGTGGAGGGGCTTGACGCGGTGGAGATCACCGCGTTAGTCCTCGGCATCCTTGGGATGCTGGGGATACTCGGTGGCGCAGCCTGGTGGGTTTACACCGGCTCGGGGCCGTTGTCTTCCTTGCCCTCGTTGCCGTTCTGATCTTCGGCGGTCGTGTCGCGCTCATCCGGGAACTCGGAGGCTTCGGACTCCGGCTGGGTGCGCTCCGGCTCGATGTCGCGGACCTCTTCTTCCAGCTCGACGTCGAAGGCCTCCGCTGGCAGCGGGCGTGGACGTGGGGTGAAGGTGAAGGTCGCATCCGGGGCGGCCTTGCCGCGATCCTTGCGGGCCGTCTCCACGTCGCCATCCCAACCCTCGACGTCCACGGTGATGATCTCCCCGGCACCGATCTCGCCGAAGAGGATCTTCTCGGACAGGATGTCCTCGATCTCCCGCTGGATGGTGCGACGCAGCGGACGTGCACCCAGCACGGGGTCGAAACCACGGACTGCAAGCAGGTTCTTGGCGTTCTCGGTGAGCTCGATGCCCATGTCCTGCGCGGCCAGGTTCTTGTCCACTCGAGCGATGAGCAGGTCCACCATCTGGACAATCTCTTCCTGGGAGAGCTGCTTGAACACGACGATCTCGTCGATACGGTTCAGGAACTCCGGGCGGAAGTGCTTCTTCAGCTCGTCGTGGACCTTACCCTTCATGCGCTCGTACTGCGCCTCGGAATCCGCGGCGGTGTCCCCGGTGAAGCCCAGGCCGACCGGCTTGGAGATGTCGGAGGTACCCAGGTTCGAGGTGAAGATCAGCACCGTGTTCTTGAAGTCCACGTTGCGGCCCTGGCCGTCGGTGACGTGGCCTTCTTCCAGCACCTGCAGGAGGGTGTTGTAGATCTCCTTGTGGGCCTTCTCGATCTCGTCGAAAAGCACGACCGAGAACGGCTTGCGGCGCACCTTCTCGGTGAGCTGGCCGCCCTCTTCGTAGCCGACGTATCCCGGAGGGGCACCGAAGAGACGCGACGCCGTGAAGCGATCGTGGAACTCGCCCATGTCCACCTGGATCAAGGAGTCGTCGTCGCCGAAGAGGAACTCTGCAAGCGCCTTCGACAGCTCCGTCTTACCCACACCGGACGGGCCAGCGAAGATGAACGAACCGGACGGACGGTTCGGATCCTTCAGACCTGCGCGGGTGCGGCGGATGGAACGGGACACAGCCTTAACAGCCTCGTCCTGGCCGATGATGCGCTTGTGCAGCTCGCCTTCCATGTTGAGCAGGCGCTTCGACTCGCTCTCGGTGAGCTTGAACACCGGGATGCCGGTCCAGTTGGCCAGCACGTCAGCGATCTGCTCCTCGCCAACCTCGGCGATGTCCTCGAGGTCGTCCGAGCGCCACTTCTTCTCCTTCGCGGCGCGCTCCTCGGTGAGCTTGCGCTCCGTTTCGCGCAGGCTGGCTGCCTTCTCAAAGTCCTGGGCGTCGATCGCCGCTTCCTTTTCCTTGCGGACCTCAGCGATGCGGTCGTCGACCTCACGCAGGGAATCCGGGGCGGTCATGCGCTTGATGCGCATGCGGGCGCCGGCCTCGTCGAGAAGATCGACTGCCTTATCCGGCAGGAAACGATCGTTGATGTAGCGATCCGACAGGTTCGCTGCAGCCTTGAGTGCATCGTCGGTGTAGGACACGCGGTGGTGCGCCTCGTAGCGGTCGCGCAGACCCTTGAGGATCTGGATGGTGTCCTCGATGCTCGGCTCGTCCACCTGCACCGGTTGGAAACGACGCTCAAGGGCGGCGTCCTTCTCAATGTGCTTGCGGTACTCGTCAAGCGTGGTGGCACCGATGGTCTGGAGCTCGCCACGAGCCAGCTTCGGCTTCAGCAGCGAAGCAGCGTCGATCGCACCTTCGGCGGCACCGGCGCCGACGAGGGTGTGGATCTCGTCGATAAACAGGATGATGTCGCCGCGCTGGTTGATCTCCTTGAGCACCTTCTTCAAGCGCTCCTCGAAATCACCGCGGTAACGCGAACCTGCAACCAGGGAGCCCAGATCCAGCGAGTAAACCTGCTTGTCCTTCAGGGTCTCCGGGACGTTGCCGTTCGCAATGTCGAGCGCCAAGCCCTCCACGACGGCAGTCTTACCGACGCCCGGCTCACCGATGAGCACCGGGTTGTTCTTGGTACGGCGCGACAGGACCTGCATGACGCGCTCGATTTCCTTGTCACGGCCCACAACCGGGTCGAGCTTGCCTTCCTTGGCAGCAGCGGTGAGGTTACGGCCGAACTGGTCGAGTACGAGCGAGTTGGAACGCTCGCCGCCCTGCGGGCCGCCACCACCTGCGCGGTTGCCGCCAGCACCCGCACCTGCAAAGCCCGGTCCGCCGCCCTGCTGCGGGGACTCCGGATTCTGTGCCTCGCCGCCCTCGTAACCAGACAGCAACTGGATAACCTGCTGGCGCACACGCGGCAGGTCAGCGCCGAGCTTGATCAGCACCTGGGCTGCAACGCCCTCGCCCTCACGGATCAGGCCGAGCAGCAAGAACTCGGTGCCGATGTACTTGTGGCCCATCTGCAGACCCTCACGCAGGGAGAGCTCCAGGACCTTCTTGGCACGCGGGGTAAACGGGATGTGGCCGGTGACCGGCTGGGTGCCGTGGCCAATGATGTCGATGACCTCACGGCGCACATCCTCAAGGTTGATACCCATGGATTCGAGGGCCTTCGCGGCGACGCCCTCGCCTTCCTTAATCAGGCCGAGCAGGATGTGCTCGGTGCCCATGTAGTTGTGATTGAGCGCGCGCGCTTCCTCCTGCGCCAGGACGATGACGCGACGGGCCCGGTCGGTAAACCGCTCGAACATGTGGCTGACCCCTTCTATAGCTAAATCGTTGTCCACCACCATAACGCCGGGGTGCGACATCACTTCCCACGTTTTGGCTGCCGGGGGCGTGGAATCGTCGAAAAGCAGTGCTCAGAGGGGATGTTCACCCTTAGCGAACATCCCTGAAATACACACTTTCATGCAGTTTGCAGCCCGGATTAAACGGGTGCCCGCACGAGGGGCACGCGGCCCCATACTCGGCGTGCGTCATCATGTAACCGCACGCGCCGCACATCACAGAGCGCAGGTGCTTATCGACGCCCACAAACCGGTGATCCGCCAACTCGTTATGGCACAGCGAACAGGCCCAGAGTTTGTGGCAGGCCCCGCAGGTGTTGGCGACGACGTCGCGCTCCGAATGCCAATGCGCGCACCGGCCTTGCGGGTCGACGTCGATACCGTGGATTTTCATTAATTCACCGGGATTACGGAGCCGCTGTACTTCTCGCGGATCCACTCTGCGGTCTCCGGCGAGCTCAGGTCCGCCGCCAGCTTCTCGATGCGGGGATCCTTCGCCGCGTCCTCATTGGCTGCGAGGATGTTCACGTACGGGTTGTTCTCCGGGCTTTCGGCAATGACAGAGTCCTCCGACGGGTTCAGGCCAATTTCCAGAGCGAAGTTCGAGGTTACGATGACACCAGCGACAGACTCGTCCGACAGCGACTGAATAACCAGGGTGTCTTCGACCGGGACGATCTCAATGTCCTTCGGGTTGTCGGTGATCGACTGCAGGTTGATCTTGGACACGTTTGCCGGATCAATCTCCTGGTCCAGACCGATGACGCCGTTGGCCTCCAGCAGGATCAGCGCACGGGCAAGGTTGGACGGCGAGTTATGAGTCACGATCTTCGCCCCCTGCTCCAACTCGTCAATGGACTTGATGGAGTTGGAGTACATCCCCATCGGCTCAATGTGGACTCCGACGATGTTGACCAGGTTCTTGCCAGTCTGAGTATTCCAGTCCAGCAGGTACGGCGAGTGCTGGTAAAAGTTCGCGTCCGCGGAACCGTTGGCCACCGACATGTTCGGTTCCGACCCACCAGAAATGACCTTGACATCCAGCTCATACTCTGGATTTTGCTCATCGACGTAGCGCAGAATCTCCGCGTGGGGCGTGGCTTGCGCCAGGACGGTGAGCGGTTCTTCACCGCCTGAATCACTGGAGCAAGCAACGAGGCCAAGGCCAACTGCGGCAGACAAAGCAATGGACGCGAAACGCTTCATGGGGAAGCCCTTTCCCTATTGTGAACAACCTTGTCTGCCAATACTAGACTATGCGGTTCACAATAGGTCAAGAATTACCGAATCCGCGATCCCAAGCACCGCCTCACGTGCATCTTCAGCGGTCCGGGCGGCAAGGGCAGCATCGGCCATCTTCCGGCAGGTATCCATGTCGTGCAGGCGCAGCGCCGCGCGCACGGCGTTGACCTTGCCGGGCGCCATAGACAGTGACTTCACGCCAAGGCCGACAAGGACGAGGGCCATGAGCGGGTCGCCGCCGGCCTCGCCGCACACACCGATGGGTTTGCCAGTAGCTTCACCGCCGCGGCAGGTCTCGCGGATCATGGACAGCACCGCGGGCTGCCAGGGCGAGAGCAGTTCGGCGAGTTCGCCCTGCATGCGGTCAGCGGCCATCGTGTACTGGGAAAGGTCGTTGGTGCCGATGGAGCCGAAGTCCACAACGTCGAGCACCTGCCCGGCGCGAATCGCGGCCGCAGGGGTTTCGACCATGATGCCCACCTGCTTCAGTCCAGCAGCGCGGGCGCGTTCGGCGAACCACTCGGCCTCCTCGACCGTGGCGACCATGGGCGCCATGACCCACAGTTCGGCGTCCGGCACGTTACGCTGCGCGTTGGCGAGTGCCTCCAACTGGTCGGCGAGCAGATCCTCGCGGGCTTGGGACAGGCGCAGGCCACGGCGGCCGAGGGCGGGGTTTTCCTCCTCGCCAAGGTCCGCAAACGACAGCGGCTTGTCGGCGCCGGCGTCGAGGGTGCGCACCACCACGCGGCGCGCACCGAAGGCCTCGAGGACCTTGGTGTAGGTCGCGGTCTGCTCGTCCACGCTGGGCGCGGAGTCGCGGTCCAGGAAGAGAAACTCAGAGCGGAACAGGCCGGAGCCTTCCAGGTCGTAGCCCGCAGCCTTCACCGCGTCTTCGGCGGTGCCGATGTTGGCCAGCAGTTTCACGGCGTGGCCGTCGCGGGTGGCGCCGGCGCCGGCGGAGCCTTCCAGTGCGGCGGCGCGGCGGCGGGAGCGCTCGTCGAGTTCGGCGACGTCCTCATCGGACGGGGCGACGATGATTTGGCCGGTGCTGCCGTCGAGGGCGATGCGGGGGTCGTCGACAATCGCATCGGAAATGCCCTTGACCTGCACCGCAGCGGGGATGCCGAGCTGTGCGGCGAGGATCGCGGTATGCGAGGTCGCGCCACCCGCCTCGGTGACAATGCCGAGCACCATCGCAGGGTCCAGCGTGGCGGTCTCAGCGGGCGCAAGATCGTGCGCGACCAGCACAGACGGTGCCGTCAGATCCGGCACGCCCGGCTCCGGCAAGCCGCGAAGGCGTGCGGTGGCGCGGTCGCGGATGTCGTAAAGGTCGGTAACACGCTCGGCCATGTAGCCGCCGAGTTTGCGCAGCTTGTTCGCGTACGTCTCCACCGCATCGTGCACCGCTTTGGTGAGGCCGCTGCCCTTCTTCAGTTCCTTGTCCACCCCGCGGATCAGGCCACGATCCGTGGCCAGCGCCGCGGTGGCCTCGAGCACCTCCTGCGACGCCTTCGAGTTGGCGTGCGCCGCGCGTTCGCGTAACGACGACGCCACCTCCCCCAACACTTCCCGTATCCGCTGACCGTCCGCCTCGGGGTTCACGGAGGCGGGCTCGTGGTTATCGATACCCACCGCCGGGGTCACTACCGCGACGGGTCCGCAGGCAGTACCAGCGGACACACCAATGCCGTGAAGAACTGTGCGCTCAGTCATGCCACCGAGCCTACTCGGCGGGCGTGATCTCGAGGATCGCATCTCCAATTTCGACGGTGCCATCGGCCACGTCGTTTACTCCGCCGAGTTTCTTGGAGTTGACCACGGTGGTGATCACAGTGGTGTCGACCCCCTTGGCAGCAATCGCTGGGAAGTCCACCTCCGCCAGCGCGTCACCTGCCGCAACCTCCTGTTTCTTCTCCACCAGCGGGGTGAAGCCCTCGCCCTCGAGTTTCACGGTGTCGATGCCGATGTGCACCAGCAGTTCCGCGCCGTCGTCGGTCTTGATGCCGTACGCGTGGCCAGTCTTCGCCACAGAAATCACCTTGCCCGCAGCGGGCGCAACCACGGTGAGTTTGTCATTCGCCGGAATCACACCAACAGCCTGGCCGAGGGCGCCGGAGGCGAAGGCGGCGTCGTTAAGCGCTGCCATCGCCACAACCTCACCAGCGACAGGAGCGAGCACTGTGCTTTCAGTGCTTTGCGACGACCCCACAACCGCAACCGGCTCCTCCTCACGAGCAGCAGCCGCGCGAGCAAGCGCGTCCGCCTTCTCCTCAGGGGTGCGGTAGTCGGTGATCAGGATGATGAAGAACGAGGTGAAGAACGCCACTGCGATGGCGATCATGTAGACCCACATTGGGTCGAACACGAACATGGTCGGGATGGAGGTGAACACGAACGCGTTGGTCTTCACGCCACCGAACGAAGTACCCAACACAGCGATGGTCAGACCACCGGCGAAGCAGCCAACGAGCATGCGTGGGTAAATCTTCTTGAAGCGCAGGTGAATGCCATACAGCGACGGCTCCGAAATACCGCCGAGAAGGCCAGCAGCCAACGCGGAGCCGGAGGTCTGGCGCATCAGCGGATCGCGGTCACGAATAGAAATAGCCAGCACTGCGGCGGTGGCGCCGAAGCAGGCAAAGTTCCAGGCACCCATCGGGCCCTGGATGAAGTCGTAGCCAAGGGTGTTGATGTTCACCAGCATCAGCGCGTTAAGCGGCCAGTGCAGGCCAAGCGGAACCAGGAACGGGTAGAGCATCGGGATCAGCAGCGCGAACAGGAACGGCGCATTGCCGTTCATCCACGCCAGACCAGTACCGATCCACGCGCCGAGCAGGTACCCGAACGGGCCGATGATGAAAGCAGTGACCGGAATCATGACCAGCAGCGTCAAAAACGGCACAAACACCATGTGCACGGCAGACGGGATGATCTTCTGCAGCGCCTTGTACAGCAGGGCCGCAACAGCCGCCATGATCAGCGGCACGAACACGTTGCCGTTGTAGCCGTTGAGGATCATGGGCAGGCCGAACACATCAACGACGTTTGTCTCCGCACCGAATAGGTCGATCACCCGTGCCTCGGGGTGGTCCACCAGGTTCAGGTAATCCGGGGTGAACAGCGCAAGCATGATCGCCGCTGGCACCCACGGGTCGATGTTGAGCTTCTTGCCCGCGTTGTAGGCAACCGCCACCGGCAGGAAGAAGAACACCGAGCCCCACATGGCGTCGACGAACTGCCAGCCCGGCGTCTTCACTTCCGCGCGGAAGTCAATGATGTGAAACGCGTCGAGGAACGCCGCGAAAGCGATGATCAGCGAGGCACCGAGCAGCACGCCCAGGATCGGGCGGAACGAGTCAGAAAGGTACTCGAAGAACGCATCCAGCCACGGCATCTTGCCCTTGGCCTTGTCGCGCTGCTGCTTCTTCAGCTCATCGTTGGAAACTGAGCGGCCCGCCATCTCGGGCAGGTTATTGATCGCGTTGTAGACCGTAGCCACGTCACCACCGACGATGACCTGGTAGTGGCTGCCGCCCTGCGGGACCGCGCCCATCACTTTCGGGTTTGCTTCGAGACGGTCTTTGTCGGCCAGGGAGGCGTCGTTAAGTTCGAACCGCAGTCGGGTCGCACAGTGCGTCATCGACGCGATGTTGTCGGCCCCGCCGATTCCGGCGAGGATATCGGCGGCCTGATCTTGCAGGCTCGCCTTGGTGGTCGCCATGCTGATGCTCCTTTCAACCACATGGTTTAGTCACATCAAACGTTAGTTGGTTATAACCACCGTGCACAATTAGCAGGGGTCGAGATATTCCTCACGATCCGACAACACTCGCGCGTTCCCGCCGTAGTTCTTCTTCGCAGCACACAGCGCATCCGTGTCGTGGCCAAAATCGAGGTACACCGGGTAAATATCGTTGCCATCGACCTGTGCGCGAAGCGACGGGCAGTGGCCTGGATAGGTGAACTCAGCATTTCCATCGCCGAGATACGCAATGTCAAACGCAAGCTTGGAGTGTGTCGAGCCAATATCTCCGTCCGCAATTACGGAATCGAGAATGAGAATTCCTCGTCCATCACAATTCGGCGCAGAGATTTGACGCTTAACCCCTTCAAACTGCGCCTCGATAATCACGCCATCGCTGTCGCGCTTAATCCCCCAGTTTGGGTCGAGTGTGCTCGATGTCGGCACAGGAGTGGAAGCCTTCGCCTGCTTCTTGTGCGGCGGCTCCTGACCAGGCGGGTATACGCCGCAGCGTGGCTCCTTATCCGCCAGGGATTCGGGAACGCCGAGCTCCTCAAGACGACCCGGGTTAAAGCACGGCCGCGCCATACCCATGCCATCCCACACGCCATCGGACTCTACTTCTACCCAGTGCTTACCGTCCCACTGCGCGAGGATGATGTTGCCGGAATTCGGAACTCCAGGACGAGTGAATCCACCTTCGCAAGGACCATACAGCTCAAACTCTTCAAGCCCTGGCGAATTTTTGATTGCATCAGTGGAGCAATCCGGTGGGGGCAGCTGCGACGTTGTTGTGGTTGGCGTGGTAGGCACCGTTGGCTCCGCAAGCTCTGCTTGTTCACTACTGCCACAGCCCGCCAACGAGGCTGCGAGGAGTACTCCGGCTGCTGCGAGGGGCCAACGGCGCATCGTCGTTACGCTTCCGGCTTCACCATCGGGAACAGGACGGTCTCGCGGATACCCAGGCCGGTCAGGGCCATCAGCAGGCGGTCCACGCCCATGCCGCAACCTGCTGTCGGCGGCATGCCCTGCTCCATAGCGGCGAGAAAGTCCTCGTCGAGCACCATGGCCTCGTCGTCACCATGCGCCGCCAGGCGGGCCTGGTCTTCGAAGCGCTCGCGCTGGATCACCGGGTCGATGAGCTCGGAGTAGCCGGTGGCCAATTCGAAGCCACGGACGTAGAGGTCGAACTTCTCGGTCACACCCGGCTGTTCGCGGTGGTCGCGGGTCAGCGGGGAGGTCTCCACCGGGAAGTTAATGACAAAGGTCGGCTCATAGAGCTGGTCGGAGCAAAGCTCCTCCCAGATTTCCTCAACAAGCTTGCCGTGCAGCCAGCCTGCATTCTCCGGAACCTTCAGACCGATAGTCTCAGCGATGCCCTTGAGTTCCTCCACGGAGGAATCGATGGTCACCTCAGGCTGGCCCGGGAACTTACGCTGCAGCGCCTCGTTGAGCGACGGGTACATCTCCAGTACCTTCCACTCGCCGCCGAAGTCGTACTCGGTGCCGTCAGCCAGCGTGACCTTCTGGGAGCCGAAGACTTCCTGGGCACAGAACTGGACAAGACCCTTCATGGTTTCGGCACCGTCCTTGTAGGTGCCCCACGCCTGGTAGGTCTCCAACATGGTGAACTCCGGCGAGTGGGACGAATCCACGCCCTCGTTGCGGAAGTTCTTATTGATCTCAAAGACGCGCTCCAGGCCACCAACAACGGCCCTCTTCAGGTAAAGCTCCGGCGCGATGCGCAGGTAGAGGTCAATGTCCAGCGCGTTGGAGTGGGTGACAAACGGACGAGCCGCAGCACCGCCGTGCAGCGTCTGCAGCATCGGCGTCTCAATCTCCACAAAGTCCAGGCCCGTCAGGTACTTACGCACCGCGGCCATGACCTTGATACGGGTCATGGCGTTCTTGCGCGCATCCTCGCGCATGATCAGATCCGTGTAACGGCGACGGACGCGCTGCTCCTCGTTCATGTCCGCAAACGCGACCGGAAGCGGGCTCAAGGCCTTCGAGGCCATGTGCCAGGACTGTGCCTGGACGGAGAGCTCGCCTCGTCGAGAAGCAATGATGCGCCCACGAACCGAGACAATGTCACCCAGGTCCGTGTCAGCCTTCCACTGCGCGAGGGCCTCCTCGCCCACCTCTGCCAGCGACAACATGACCTGCAACTGGGTGCCGTCACCCTCCTGCAAGGTGGCAAAGCAGAGCTTGCCGGTGTTGCGCTGGAACATGATGCGACCGGCGACGGCCACCACATCCTGGGTTTCCTGGCCGGCCTCAAGGCGGGTCACACCGTCGCCTTCGCCCTCTTCAACGACCTGGTACTTCGCCCGCAGGTCCTTCAGCGAGGTCGTACGGTCAACTTCGACGGGGTAGGCATCACGGCCCTCGCCGATAAGCCGTTGCCTCTTCTCCCGGCGGATTTGCTGCTGCTCTGAAAGATCCTGCGTACTCACGCCGGTCAATCGTAGTCTATTGGCAAAGCGGAAGATCCAGACGCTGCTCTTCCGAGTTCAAACCGTTAATAATCATGAGGTATTCAGGCTTGTCCTGCGGCACCATCACATAGGCAGACGGGTTCGCATCCGGCAACTCATAGGAGTTCACGGTGCACTCACCGGAGCCCAGAACGACGGCCTCGCGCGGGTCCGGCACCGCATCGTCGCGGTCATACTCGTCGGCGTACTTCACCACAGACACGCCCAACTCTGCGTTGGCGCAGCGGATCTTGCCTTCCTGGTCCGGATCGGTCGAGCCGTTCTCGCAGCGCAGGTCCTGCCAGCCCTTCTGGCCGGACTTCTTGGACACGATATCCGGGTACTCCTCGGCGATCTGCGCCTCCGCACCCTCCCAGGCCTCGCCGCGGTTGGCGGACCAATACCACAGTGCCGCAATAGCGATGAGCAGTAGCGCCAGGATCGCGATGATCCACGGCCACGGGACTTTCTTCTCGTTCGTCGCCGCCGGGCGGGTGTAGTTGCCGTCCGGGCCGTACGCGTACGGCTCAGGGCGCTTGCGATAGCCGTCCTCCGGGTTGGGAGCAACGTCGATGTTGGACGCCTCCTGGGGCGCCTCGCCCACCGGCACCATATGCAGCACATCCGCACAGGTGCGCACGCCCTCGCGTGGGGCCTCGCCCGTCATCAGACTGACCACGCTGGCGAACTTGTCCACATTCGCCTTGGCCAACTCCTCATCCGAGCCAACCGCGTCGGTACTCGGACCAACCAGGGTGAGCTTCACCGGGGTCGTCGACCACTGCGGCTGCACCAAAAGGCGCTCCGGCGAAATGGAACGGGAGACAAACCCGGACAGGCCCTTGAGGTCGTAGTCATCGATGGCCTCGACCACCGGGGCGAGCAGGTCACGCACTTCCTGCTGGGTAAACGTCGCGCCCTTCTCCGCAATGAGGTCGCTCAGCGGCGTGCCGGTTGCGGCCTCGCGCAGGACAAACAGCTGGCCGTCGTCGGTCGTGCCCACGCTGCGCGGCTGGAACGCGCCCGGGTGCGCCGCCAAAGCGAGGCGGCTGTTCAGCGTGTTCACGTCGGCGCCGAGGTGTTCCGCCACCTTCGTGTCAAAGACCTCCACCTCTACGGCGTGGCCTTTGTCGTCCGACGCGGTGTACAACGTGGACGTTTCAGTACGGCCGCTTTCACGCACCTGCTCAGGGGTGAAGGCGAAGCCGAAGCGGTCGGCGAGGATTCCGGCGATGTTGGGCACAGACATGCGCCGCATTCTACCGCCTGCGACCGCAGCCCGTTCGGCTACCTATCTTCTTCGATGTGCTTGAAGCCAATCCCGAGCGGCAAACCGACGTTGTCGGCCAGGCGCACAGGGCCGAGGTCGACGGCGGCGAGGAGGCGGGCGTCGCCACGCTCGGGCGCTTCGCGCATCGCCAGGTCACGCAACTCAAGGTAGGCCGGTTCAAGGCCCTCGGCGGCGAGCACACCACGCACGGTTTCAAGCACGACCTCGGCGCCCTGCTCAGCGGCGTGGGCACCTGCGGTCAGCGCCGCCGGCAGCGCGAGAGCTGCCTCGCGCAGATCCTCCGGCACGTCCGCGTTGCGCAGCGACACCGCCAGCCCATTCGGAGTACGCACGGTGGGAACCGAGTGCAGTTTGACCTCCATACGCAGGCCAGAGACCGCATATTGCGTGGCGACGAGCACCTCAAAGTCCTTCTCCCCCAACACCACATCCGTCGCATGCGAGGCGTTAATCGCAGCAAGGATGCGTGCCACCTCACGCTGTGTGTGCTCCGGGTCCTCCAGCGGATCCACCCCGGAATCCACCCGCACCTTAGTCTCCAGCGGGCCGTGGAACACCACGTCCACCTTCTCCTCGGCGAAGATGTCCGGCACCTCGTCGCCAGTAAACGTGACCACGACGTACGAGCCGAGCAGCGACTTCGCCGCACGGATTAACTCAATGTGACCCGCGTGCACATCGCGACCCAACGGCACGACCACAACGGACTTGCCAATCTTGCGAAACGCCCGCCCGTACGTTGCCAGCAGCGCCTCATCCGTAACGACGACTGCCTTACCTGCCTCAAACGCCATCTATCTTCCCCTTTATCTTCCCTCGTATTTCTGAATAACCCACAGTTCCGTATCCGTGTCCTGCTCCATCTCACCGCGTCGGCGCTGCAGATCCACAAACAGCCTGCGCACCCCGGGTTCCGGCAGTGCGTCCAGCATCCGGTCCAAGTCGTTGACGCTTTTTGCGTATCGACGACCCGACGCCGCCTCGATGAACTTCTCCGCCACCACCTCAAACGCAGGAACCGTATCGATGAGCAGCTCGAGCGCGTCGTCGCGCACCGTCGCTTCCAGCGCGCGAAGTTCTTGGGCGGCGGCGATGGTGGGGCGGACGGTGTCGTCGATACGCATGCTCGTGCCGCCGATCTCCGCGATGAGCAGCCCCACGACAGTCTCGCCGAGTTCGTCCGCGGCGGAGGTGACCCAGATGTTGTCGAAGAGGTTGTGGGCGCACATGGTGATGGCCTGAGACGTTTCGATGTCGTCAAGCAACTGCGAGCCTTCCTCCAACGCGGTGTGGAGGAACATCTGCTGCGGGCGCGCGTAATCAGCCAGGATTTCTGCGGCGGCACGGATATCGTTCGCGGAGCCGTCGATGAGCACGAGGTCCACGTGCGCGATCGCGCCCGGGTCGGTGTTGATATCGATCGGGCGCACGGTGTGCCCGGCGCGCTCCATGTCGAGAGCGAGTTGGCTGTGGCCGGGGATTGCGCCTACGAGCAGGCGTGGCGCCATTTACTTCCCCCGGCGGGCGAGCAGTTCAGCGACGGAAATGGAGTTCTCGCGCTCGTCACGACGACGGCGGCCCGAACGGTGCGGCTCCTCCTGCGGTTCCGGTTCCGGGGTTGGTTCTGGCTGCGGTTCTGGCTTTGCTTCTGCTTCCGCTTGCGCCTTGCGCTCGCTGATCAGGTCAGACAGCGGGTTGCGGGCAGGGCGGCCGGACGGCTGGGTGCCAATGCGGCCAGCGATCGCATCCGAGCTCGGCGCACCTGTCGGACGCACGCGGTCGAGCACAACCGTGTCGTCGGTCGACGGCGACGGGCGCGCTGGTTCTGGTTCTGAGATCGGTTCTGGTTCCGGGGTGGGTTCCGGCGCTGGCTCTGGCTCTGGGGTGCTCTCCAACTCGGAGATGCGACGCGCAGAGGCGCGCACGGCGGCCGGCTCGTACTCGAAGACGCGGCCGTTGAGCTCCTCCAACTGTGCTCGCAGTGCCTGGATCTCGTCCTGCAGCGCGCGAAGGGCTTCCATGTCCACCGCGGAACCCTCGCCCTGCGGCAGGGCGGCGATGACGGCCTTGTGGCGCTCTTCCTGCTCGCGGACTTGCTCGCGGGCGGCTTCGGCGTCCCGGGTGGCGTCGTCACGCTCGCGGCGGCTGCGGAAGTTCAAGATCAACCCGGCCGCTCCGGCCCACAGCGCGAAGATCAACGCGATCTTCAGCGCGTTGGCAGAGTTGGTAAACAGCATGACAACGGTGCCAATTACGGCGACAACAAAGGGGACGATGACCCACAGGGTTGCGCTGTCACTGGATGTGTTTTTGGCACTCATGCCCAACACTCTAGCCAACCCCCTGCCCGTCGGCGGGTGGCGACACCTCGCAGTTTTTCTCCAGCACCAACCCGGCAACACACAGCGCGATGCCACCGAGGGTGCCCACGGTCAGCGGCACGACGTCCTCGGATGCGGCCGCCAGCACGTCGAGCCTGCGCACCACATACATCAACGCGCCTGCATACATGCCGCCGCAGATCGCACCCGCCCACGCGCTGGCCTTGCCGAACACCATGAAGTTCGCGGCCTGCATCGGGTTGAGTTGGCTCCGATCCAACCCCACCTGGCCGTCCTTGCGGCGCTTGTGCACCACCCACGCCAGCCACCCGGCGACCGCGGCGATGCACCACAGCGACAGCGGCACGATTAGGTCCAGCGACTCCAACCAGCTGTAATAACGCCGCACCACAATCAACGCAGCTGCGGCGCTGAAGCCAGCGGCGGCGATAAGGCCTTCGATCGGCGTGCGCTTCATAGTCTGCGCACCCCTTGATCCTCCAGGCCATCGAGCAATTCGCGTATCGACGACCCCCTCAACTCCGCACCCGGATCAATCTCCAACCACGGCTCAAGCACAAACTGGCGCAGGTGTGCGCGCGGGTGTGGGACCGTCAGCACCGGGTCGTCGGAGGTGTAGCCCTCGATCCAGACAATGTCCACGTCTAGGGTGCGAGGGCCCCAGCGCTCCACGCGCACACGCTCGGCCTCGTTTTCTAGGCGCTGGCAGCGATCGAGCAACTCGTGTGGGGTTTGGTCCACCTCCACCAGCAGGCTTTGGTTCAGAAAGTCCGGCTGGTCGGTTTTGCCCCAGGGTGCGGTGGCGTAGATGGAGCTGGCGGCAACGGTTTCGTCGGCGAACTCGTCCACAACCGCGCGCAGGTGCGCACGCGCATCACCCATGTTCGATCCGGAGGACAGCACTGCGCGCATGGGCATCACATCCGTTTCCGGGAGCGGCGCGCCACCACGGCAACATCGTCGAACACTGCCGGGATCGGCGCGTGCGGCTTGTGCAAGGTCACCTCGATGGCGTGCAGCGCGTCGTAGGTGCGCATGGCGGTCTCTGCGATCTCGACAACCACGGTTTCGATCAACTGGCGTGGCGTGCCGGTTGCAATGGCCAGCGCGGTATCGGCCAGTTCGGCGTAGTTGACGGTTTTGGTCAGGTCGTCGTCACGCGCGGCATCTGCAAACTCCAACCAGCACGTGATGTCCAGCGAGAACGCCTGGCCAAACTCCGTTTCGTGCTCGAGCACGCCGTGGTTGGCGTGGAACTTAAGCCCCTTGAGTTCGATGCGGTCAGCCATGGTTCCACCTTGCCACCACATCCACCGCGTCGCGCGAGACCGCAACCTCGTGCACACGAACGCACCAGGCGCCGGCCTGGGCAGACAGCGCCGTGACGGCAGCGGTAGCCGGGTCCGCATCCACCGGGGAGTGCTCCAGACCACGATCCGCGCGGATCTCCCTGAGGAAACGCTTGCGCGACGCACCCACAAGAATCGGGAACTCACCGGCGATAAACTCCGGCAGGGCGTTGAGCAGCGCCCAGTTATCGGCTGCGGTCTTGGCAAAGCCCAAGCCCGGATCCAGCGTGATCTGCTCCTTGGCCACACCCGCGGCCAGGGCGTTCTCGACGAGTTCGGCCAGCACCTGGTGGACATCCTTGACCACATCCCCGCCGTGGTCAGCCGCACCCGAGGCATTGACAAACGCGTCTGCGCGCCAGTGCATGAGACACACCGGCAGCTGCGTTTCCGCCATCACGCGGTACATGTCCTCATCCGCCAGGCCACCGGAGACATCGTTGATCAGGTCCACGCC